>Ga0164318_10001197_pt1 | contig 22625 bp, 25 predicted proteins | sample GuaBasSedimGuay9_FD_113734 | JGI IMG/M metagenome (GOLD analysis project Ga0164318, IMG submission 113734) | Subseafloor sediment microbial communities from Guaymas Basin, Gulf of California, Mexico - Guay9, Core 4571-4, 0-3 cm | ecosystem: Environmental > Aquatic > Marine > Hydrothermal vents... | reverse complement strand
CGCGCTAGTGTATTAGCAACTTCACTATTGAGTCCAAGCGCATTAGTGTACTTATCAAATAATGCTTGTTGCTCTTCACTCATAGCTACTACTTCACCGTCTATTTGCACTTTTCTAGCTTGAGGCTTAGGTACAGGTTCACCTGTTTTTTTATTTTTACCCCAAGAGTCTTTCAGACCAACAATCTTATTGAACACAGGGTGTTCATCGCTATAATCAATAGGATCAGCATAAAAATACCCCTGTCTTTCAAACTGGAATCTCTCATCAGGTTTCTCAGTTATCACAGCAGGTTCAATAAGGGCATTTTTGATAACTTGTAAAGAATCTGGGTTTATATCTTCTACTCCCTCAGGAGCTTCTTCTTTAAATAATCTGTCATAAAGCCTTACTTCTACTGTTTTAGCCTCTTTAGCACTAACCCATTGGACAGCACTTTTGACTTTGATACCACTAGTATCTGAGCCACTTTTAGAGTCAGGGTGATACTCTGCTTTTATCTCTACTATATTGCCATTAGTGTCTTTTATCACTTCCTTACAAGAAATGATATATCCATGTCTAAGACGTACAGGTTGCTCTGGTGTAAGACGGAAGTAACCCTTTGGCGGATTCTCCATAAAGTCATCACGTTCTATATAAATGTCCTTAGAGAAAGGTATCTTTCTCGAACCTTCTTTTGGTACATCATGTGGATAGTATGAAGCTTCAATCTCTTCACTCCCCTCATAGTTTACGATGGTTACTTTGAGTGGATCAAGCACACATAGTACACGTGGTACTTTTGTATTGAGATCATCTCTTATAGAAAATTCAAGCTGTGCAACATCCACCATAGAGTTTGCTTTTGCTATACCTATACCATCACAAAAATTCAAAATAGACTCTGGCGTATAACCTCTTCTTTTGTATCCAGCGATTGTTGGCAGACGAGGGTCATCCCAGCCACTAACTTGTCCACCTTCAACCAATTCTAAAAGCTTTCTTTTACTCATAACCGTATAGTTAATATTCAGTCTTGCAAACTCATACTGGTAAGGTCGTGGTGGTTTTAACCCAAGCGTATCAAGTACCCAATTATAAATATCACGGTTGTTTTCAAACTCTAATGTACAAATAGAGTGAGTAACGCCTTCAATATAATCAGCTAAGCAGTGAGCAAAGTCATACATTGGGTAAATAGACCACTCATCTCCTGCTCTAAAGTGATGCGCATGTCTGATACGATATAAAAGTGGATCTCGCATTTTCATATTAGCAGCAGACATATCGATCCGTGCTCTTAATACGTGTTCACCATCTTTAAATTCACCCTTTTTCATTCTTTCAAAAAGGTCTAGGTTCTCTTCAATACTACGCTGGGCATATTTGCTGCGTCTTCCAGCCTCTGTAACAGTCCCACGATATTCACGTATCTCTTCTTCAGTTAGACTATCAACGTATGCCTTGCCCATTTTAATGAGTTCAACGGCGTAATCGTATAACTTAGGGAAGTAATCAGAAGTAAAATGTACACTATTACCCCAGTCAAATCCAAGCCACTGCACAGCATCTTTAAGAGCCTCAACATATTTCGTGTCTTCTGTAGTTGGATTGGTATCATCCATTCTAAGGTTACAGTGACCATGATAATCACGAGCAATACCAAAATTTATAACGATAGACTTAGCGTGTCCAATGTGTGGGAAGCCATTAGGCTCTGGAGGAAATCTTGTAACAACCTCTTTATACTTGCCTGACTTCAAGTCCTCTTCAACTATTGTACGTAAAAAATCTTTGCTCTTGCTCATTATAATTAACCCTTTTGATATTTGAAACTTATTTGTGGTATTTTATCTAATTAGAGCTTGTTGCATCTTAGCTAAAGTTTTATAAACTTTTTATCCTTCGCGTTAATTAAGATCTTGAATTAGCATTCTTTCTTCTTCCAATGAAAGGTAACGCCACTTACCACTTTCGATATTGAGTTTAAAACTGCCAATGCTGATTCGTTTCAATTCTAACACCTTTAAGGGTGTCCCGAATTTTGGGTCTTTCATCGCCCCAAAAAGTCGGCGGATATGCCTATTTTTCCCCTCGTCAATTACTATCCTGAGTTTTGTTTTCGCACCGCCCATACCTATTTTTTCAACTACAAGAGCTTTTAGTAGGTCACCCTTACTTTCCACTCCTTTCTTAGCCTCTGCAATATGTTCGTCTGTTACGTGGCCCCTGACCCATATTTCGTATACCTTAACGCAATTTCCCGGTCTGGTCAATGCGTCGCCGACTTTGCCGTTGGTTGTAAATAATAGAAGTCCCTTAGATTCTAGATCTAAGCGTCCAATGGGCATCCATCCGTCATCAAAAACCCAGTCGGGTAAAAGATCATAAACTGTTTTTCGCCCAAGTTCGTCAGATCGTGTGACCACATAACCCTTAGGCTTATTAAGTGCTAACAGTTTTTTCGAATCGTTCGCTGTGTTATTCATTAGGTGTATTCCTTAGTTATTTTTGATGAACCCTTAAATTAAGATCGTTTCCAAAAGCGTAAATTTCAGAAAGAATTACTATGTAGTAGATCTCACAAGTGTACTTTAGGATATTTAGTTATCCTAAATCATTTTACACTCCATTTTATTTAAAATTTCCAAGGTCTTAGTCACATCATAAATAGCACTATGATACTGTTCATCATCAAATTCTATATTGTAATATTTACAAGTCTCAATAAGTTTTGGGTTTTTTATATTACCCCTAATGTTGGTCGCTTTAACAATTTTTTTATTTTCTTTCATAGTACAGAAATGATTTTCAAATGAGAGCAACTCTCCAATATGTCTTAATTCAAATGATATGTTATGCGCTACCAATGTTTTAGTGTTTTTGCAAAACGCTACAAAGTCCGTATCATCTTCAAAGTACTCTTCATAGGTTACGCTTTTTCTTAATCTCTCAAGTCTATCTGGAGATAGTTTATGTACGGCTAGAGCATGAGGGTTTACTTCATATTCCGAGAAATAATAACGATGAAAAGTATCTAGAACTTTATATTCATTGTTTACTTTCTTAACACGAAAAGCGGCTACTTCTATAACATCATGTATATTTGCTGAGTTTGTTTCAAAGTCTAAAATTATCATAGTGATATCATATCTAGATTGTATTTAACTAATCGTAACGTTAATAAGAAATTTGAATCAAGTGTAGCCCTCTCGACTTGGCTCTGGAACTGATCTTTTCTTCTTTGTGATTTGCCAGTGCTTCACTAATATCACTCAGGCTAAGCTGGTTTCTCCCGCGTGCAAATAAAGCACCCGCAATATACCGAACCATGTACCTTAAAAAACCTTCGCCAACGATCTTAAGATAGTAAACTTTATTGCCAAACGTTGAAGGTTGAGCTTCCACTATTTCACAGCTAAGAATAGTACGGAAGGTTGAACTCATATTGGTATCTCGTTTTGCGAAGCTATAGAAATCATGTTCGCCAATGAAAAGTTTACAGGCTTGTTGCATGCGTTCTATATCAAGTGACCCTCTAGTTGAAGCTTTACTATTAGAGGGGATATGTGCAACGGTATCATTGAGAACCGGGTTGTAGACTGTGTCCGTACAAAAGTAATAATGATACTCTTTGCTCTTGCTGTCCTTATTCGGATTAAACTCTGCAGCACAGGGTTCGCATTGCAGGATACGTATATCATCGGGCAATAGTGAATTCATACCAAGCAGAAGTTTTTCTGATTCGATTGCTAGGGCAATAGTGATTTTTATAACTTGCCCCTGCGCGTGGACACCAGCATCGGTCCTGCTTGCAGTGGAAATAGTACAGCTCTGAAAGTTACAGATTTTTTTGAGTATTTGGTGGATGCTTGCTTCTATTGTAGGTTTATGTTCGGTAGGCTTTTGTTCACTTGTACCTATGTCTTGCCAGCCAAAGTAGCTTGTGCCCTTATATGAAATTACGAGACGATGATGGTACATATATATTTCCAATTTTGTCCTTCTTTTGCTTTATTTTTTATATTATTAGTATATCAAAAATGTCTGCCTATTTCTAAAAAGTATACAATTATAAAAATTGCTTATGTCCTTTTAGTCGGTGATGAGCCAATATTTGGACAAAGTGTTCCTCTATTTGTTTATTTATGGCAATAGTCGGTCATCTTTCCTGTTTATAAAACCTTATAAAATAAATATATAACTTTATTAGGTTTTCTATTTTGACTTTGGCAGATGTGCAAGAGTAGGTTATAATATGTTAGAGGGAGGTTGGCATGAACACAGCTATCTATCATATCTCACTTATAGACCTTCTATGGGTTATGATACCTGTTGCTATAGTTATAGTGATCTATATGAGATGGACACAAGACAGAGCAACACTCTTTTATGCACTTTTCAGAATGCTCATACAGCTTATCCTTATAGGGTATGTATTGACCTATATTTTTTCTTCTAACTCTCCTTATCTTGTCGTTTTAATACTCTCTGTAATGTTGATCGCTGCAAGTGTTATTTCTTTGCGTCCACTTCAAAAGCAACAAAAGTCACTCTACTTCTATGCTTTTGTTTCCATTTTTTTGGGTGGGATCTTTACGTTAATGATGGTGATTTTCGGTGTACTCGATCTAAACCCTTGGTATGAGCCTAGATTTCTCATCCCCTTGGCAGGTATGATATTTGCAAACTCGATGAATGCAGTGAGTCTTGCTGCTGAGCGGTTTGAGAGTGAGGTAGAGAGAGAAAACAGTTATAGTGATGCAAGAGCTACTTCCTACAAAGCAGCACTCATCCCCATCGTCAATGCACTCTTTGCTGTAGGGTTGGTATCTCTGCCAGGGATGATGACAGGGCAAATACTTTCGGGGGTTGACCCTTTGATTGCTGTACGTTATCAGATGATGGTGATGTTGATGATACTGGGTTCAGCAGGGATATCAGTAGCGATCTATTTGATGTTTTTAAAAAAAGATATAGAAAGGATAAAAAAATGAAACTAGGTATAGTAATTTACTCACATGATCCTGAGACGGTATGGAATGCATTTCGCTTAGGGGTATTTTCTTTAAAAAAGAGTGATGAAGTCAAAGTCTTCTTGCTGGCAAAAGGGGTTGAATGTGAATCTTTGGATACAGAAAAGTTCAGTGTCACTAACGAGATGAAACTATTTGTAGAGTCTGGAGGTGAGATACTTGCTTGCGGAACATGTCTTAAGATCAGACAATCTGAAGGATCTGATATGTGCCCAATGTCTACGATGGAAGATCTTTATCAGATCATTAGTGAATCTGACAAGGTAGTGACATTTTAGAGGTGCCCTTTAAAGATATGTTTATATCTTCCCTTCTAAAAAGTGTGTAAATATCTCAGTTACCAGATCAATACGCTCTTTGAAACTCTTCTTCGAAGCTCTCTCATGAACAGTATGATCTCCATCTCCATATGGACCCCAGCCATCCAATGTAGCTACACCTTGGGATGAGATGATATTGGCATCGCTTACGCCACCACGTTTTTCTGTAGGCAGTGTGATGTTACAAAGTGTGTTGATGTGGTCTATGAACGTTTGTTGTTCAGGTGAGGGTTGCATAACGTCTCTTTGTATGCCTCCTGAGAGTGTTGACTCTGTACCATCTACGTGAGAATGTGCCACGATCTCGTCTATTGCTTTAAGAACCCTGTCTCTTTCATCTGTGTTTGTGTATCGTAATTCAAATGTCAGGTGAGCATGAGGAGAGATGGTATTGGCACCGATACCTCCGGTGAGTTTACCTACATTGACGGTAGTTTCTTTTTCGAGGTCTGTCAATGCTACCAGTTGGGTAAGTTTATGTGCTGCTTCAAGGTTTGCATCAGCTCCTTTGTCGTAGTTATTGCCTGCGTGTGCTGCTATGCCTTCTATGTCTATGAAAAAAGTACCAACACCTTTTCGTCCTGTTACCACTTCATCATGTACACCTGCAGCTTCGAAGACCATACAATAGTCGTATTCTTTTGCCAGTTTGGCAGAGAGGTGTTTGCTGTCATCACTTCCAGTTTCTTCATCACTGACCAGCAGGAAGTCGATATTGTGTATTTCTCCATATTTTTCATGAGCATTTCTAAGTGCCTGAAGGGCTACATAATTACCGCCTTTCATATCGCATACACCCGGACCGTAGATCCACTCTTCATCTTCTGTAAAGTCTTCAAAGGCATCTGGTGGGAAAACAGTATCTAAATGTCCCAGTAGAAGTAGTTTTCTACCTTCTTTGTGTGAAGAGGTAAGGTGTAGATGGTCTCCTATCCCTTCTCTTGGGTAACGTGTAAGCTTATAATCCAAAGCTTCCATCCAGTAGGCAAATATTTCACCATTTTTATCAACGCCTTCTTTATTTTTGGTCCAAGAGTTGATCTCTATAATGCTTTGAAGTTCCGAAAAATTGATGTTTGACATGAGTGACCTTTTTTAGATTAGAAAATAATAACATTTTTATAACAATCATCAATATAATTATCTTAATTTTGACCTATATTTTAGTCAAATATGGTAAAATACAACTTTTAATTACAAAAGGAAACATAATGTCTAGAAAAATTGGTATGTGGCTTTACAGTAACAGTGGTGGGGATAAGATCCAGGACAAGATCGTTAAAAAACTTAAAGAGAGAGAGATCGAAACGATTACTGATATTAAGCTTCATCATGCGATAGCAAAGAATGGGCATATTATCTATAAAAAGAGAAAAGTGGATGAGCTTGATCTCTTTTTCTCCTATAATGCCGGAGAACAGACCCAATACCAAATGTTTCTTTACCAAGCGCTCAATCGTGTCATACCGATGATCAACTCTTATGAGTCGTTTGCACTCACCGAAGACAAGTTTCAAACTTCATTTTTACTTCAGCAACACGGTATTGCTACACCAGAGTTTCAGCTTTGTCACAGGGACAACTCTAAGCAGCTTGGAAAGATCATGAACAAGTGGAGTAAAATGGTCTATAAGCCAACCGATGGTTGGGGTGGAGTAGGACTTACCAAGATAGAGAACCAGGCTACGCTGGATATGTTACTGCCATTTCTCAATCAGATGGACTTACGTTTCTTCTATGTAGAGAAATTTATAAAATATGACAATACAGACTTCCGCGTAGATATCGTAGATGGAGAGTTTGTCGCATGTTACGGACGTAAAGCAAGCAAAACAGACTGGCGTACCAATGTTACCAGTGGTGGTTCAGTCTTTTTAAGAGAACCGGAAGATGATGTGATAAATATAGCAAAAAAAGCAGCTAAGATCTGTGGAGCAGATATCGCAGGGGTAGATATCATTTATGATCTGGAGAGGGAAGAGTATGTAGTTCTTGAAGTAAATGGTATCCCGGCTTTTGCAACACCGGAGCAAGAGAAGAGGGGACTGAACTTTAATAAGAAAAAGATCGACTTGATCGTTGATATGATCGATAGAAAAACAAAGAAATAAGAAAACAAGGAAATAGGAAAAAAAATGGCAAAGAAAAAGAACAAAGAAAAACTACCAAAACTGGGAATGCTCTATCTTGATTATGTATTGAGATTTTTTGACAAGTCAAACTTCAGAGGATGGCCGGATAAAATAGAGTCAGTAACATATCACTGGAAAAACGATAAAGATCGTTTTGTAAGAGAAGTAAAACGTAAGAAGATCGATATCCTTATCGGTAATATTCCTGCAACAGCATATGAGACATTTAGAGAGATCGCAAGAGAATTACCAAATGTACAGTTCATCCCTTCTTTGGATACACAGTTCTCTAACAAGTCTAAAGAGAATGTTACACGTTTTGCATGGAAGTATGATATACCTATCCCTAAAACATATATCTATTATGATAAAAGTAAAGCAGAAGCTTTCATCAATAAAACCAAGTTCCCTAAGATCGTTAAAAAGAGTTATGGTCCTTCAAACTATGGTGGGTACTTTGTACATAAAGTAGACTCTAAACAAGAAGCACATAATCTCCTTGCACAAAAGAAATACCACCCTGCTTATTTCCAGGACTTTGTACCTATGGAAGCAGATGTTAGAGTAATGCTCATAGGACATAAACCTGTATGTGCATTCTGGAGAAGAGCCCCAGAGGGTGAGTGGTTGACAAACACTTCTCAGGGTGGAAGCATGGACTATATGGATGTTCCTAAAGAGTTACTGGATCTTGCTGTTAAAGTTTCTAAAGCTGCCAATGCTGAGTACTGGGCATGTGATGTTGCAGTAGGTGCAGATGGTAAATATCGTATTTTGGAGTGTGCAACAGCGTTTGCTGCATTCCCATACATCAGAGACTGGATAGGTCAATACCTTATGTGGAAATTCTCTAACGGTAGATTTGCTAAGCCAAATATCCCTCTTTTCAACTGGGAAGAGCTTGGCAAGATGGATCCTTCTGTACTTAGAACACTGCGTTATATTACATTTGGTAAGTATACACCTTCATATGATGGAGCATACTTCCTCGATAAAAAGGTAAGAGAAACTGAAGAGGGTGAAATGTATCTTCATGAGCTTGACTCTCTTTACCCAATGCTTCTGACTGAAGACAGAACAAAAGAAGAGTGGCCAAGTGAAAAATGGAATTTCCAGGATAATTATGGAAAAACCATAAGAAAAGTACATGCACAAAGCAATCCGCATCCATCTGCAGATGAGAGTGAAGAGAGCAATGAGCCTACCATCGTTCTAACCGAAAAGAAGATTCAAAAACTTTTGACTTCAGTTGAGGGAATAGGCAAGAAAAAAGCTGAACATATCATGGATAAATTTGATACTACAGAAATTGTACATGCTTTAGAAACTGCTCCTGAGAAGTTAGTAGAAGAGATCTCATGGTTTAAGAAGAAGTTTCTTAGTAAACTAATGAAAGAGTGGGAAGAGTTTAAAGGTAAGTTGAAATAGAAAAAGATTTCTCATTCCTTTCCTCGTTCCCATGCTGTGCGTGGGAATGCATATATCAATTCAATGCACCATACAATTCTTTTAGTTCATTAAACGCAGGTATTCATTCCCACGGAAACCGTAGGAACGAGAATGAAAAAACAAAATAAATCTAAAGTGAATAATATAATATGAAACAACAATATATGTCTTATCAGGAGAGTTTAGACTTTCTTTATACGATGGAAAAAGCCTATTCTGATCTTATAGAGATCATTAAGATAGGTACAACTTACGAGGGACGAGATATTGTTCTTGCCAAGATATCTAAAAATGTAGAAACTGCTGACAGTAAACCAGCACTACTTTATACAGGCTCAGTACATGCACGTGAGTGGATCGGGCATGAGCTGGCACTGAAGTTTATAGACTATGTGGCTAAAAATCAGGATGTAGACCCTGAACTTGAGAAGTCATTGGCCCAGTCAACGATCTATATGGTGCCATGCCTTAACCCTGACGGGTATGAGTATTCACGTAAACACTTTTCATTTTGGCGTAAGAACAGACGTAAAAACCATGATGGTACCATCGGTGTGGATCTTAACAGAAACTTCTCCATAGGGTTTGTAAAGCAGAAAGATACCTCTTCAAATGTATATGGTGGAGAAGAGCCTTTTTCAGAAGCAGAAACAAGGGCTATGAAAGAGTTTGTTGATGCACACGATAATATCACCATAGCTTTTGATTATCACTCACAGGGGAATGTATTTTTCCCGGCACACAAATTTATGCATGAAGCAGAGCTTGACGGAACAGACATGAATGTTCTTTGTGCCAACATGAATGATGAATTTGCCAAAGTTACAGGCAGAAAGTATGGTATCCATAGAGGAAAACCGCCTGCAGGACTCATAAGTGGTAGTGGCAGAGAGTACTATTATTCTAAAGGTATCATCGCTGTTGTTGCTGAAGTAGGGACGAAAAATATCCCTGACTATATGAAGAGTATGTCTGGGAGCATCAACGAAAATATCCCGGCACTTAAAATGGCGTTTGGTGAAGTGATAAACTACTCCTCTCATGCACCCAGAAGGGTAGAAGAGTTTACCATAGAGAGTAGAGATGCTACTTCTGTAAAGCTGGTATGGAAGTATGAAAAAAGAGATGATATCTTCTTTGAGATCTACAGAAGTACCAAAGATAAAGATGCATGTAATGAACGTACCAAGATAGGTATTGCAGGCGATAACTATTTTGAAAATACCGATCTTGCCAGTTCTACAAACTACCATTATACCATTAGGGCAGTCAATAAAAATACAGGATACAAGTCTGCTTTTGCTCCTGTTGTAAAAGTACGTACCTGGCTTGAGGATGATGAGTTCTTTAAACTTATTTTTGCGAACAAGAGCGGAACAGGTTATGTCGGACAATACACACAAGAGCAGAACAGGTCACATTTTGGTCTTAATTCACTTTTTGTAGGTATAAACAAATCAAAGGGTATCTGTGATGCAGTAATGAGTTTTGATTTTGATTCTATTCCTGAAAACGCTATTATTAAATCTGCAAGATTTTATCTTTATCCGATGAACAGAGTAGGGGCTAAAATAGAAAAGTTTGGTCAATGGGATCTATCTCTTTTGGAACAAGATAGTTTTTCTGAAATCACAGATTTTGATGAGATAGATAATGCCAAAACTAAAGGTAGGATCGGTCAAGCTATCAAATCGAGTCAATTGACTCAGGGTATTTGGAACTTTTGGGAGTTCTCTCGCCATGAGTGTGAATTGCTTCAAGGGGAGATCATAAAGCGAAGTGCTGTTTTCCGTGTCGATGGACCAAAAACACTTCCAGATGGTGAAGACTCTCAAATGATGCAGTTTGACATTGGTTATGGACAGTATGGTGGAGGTATCCACTACAGACCTATACTTGATATTAAATATACGGTAGAAAATGAGAAGATAAAACTTCCTGCTTCAACACTATCTACGATTTCTAAAGCAAGTGTAGAAGAGGGACTTAAGAGTGGGTTTGACAAAGAGGGACACCGTGTGTATGGTTACCTCAATTTTGATCTATCAGAGCTTCCTGATCCTGAAAACACAATGATAACACAGTGTGCATTGAGAATTAGAAATAATAACAGCTTCAAGAAAAAATCTGATGTGCGCTATTATGTTGAACTTGTTGAAGTAGATGAAGTAGGGACGTATGAAGATATTAAAAATCGTGAGAAGATAGAGTATATTGGTTATGAAGTGGCAGAGTCTGACCTTAGTAGCAAAGAGTGTCAGTACTTCAAGTTTGATACACTTTCAAAAATCGCTTTGGATGGGATGCACCAAGAGGGTAAAACACTCAAACTTGTTATAAAACCAACATCGTCTTTAGGTATGAAAAATAGAATAGTTGAGTGGAATTCAGATGCAGAGTTGGTTGTTAAGTACATTGAAAAACGACGAACTGGAGTAGCAGAAGTTAAAAATATCAAGATCTCTAAAGAGAATAAGATGATCAAACTCTCTTGGGACAGAGTCGAAGATGAGGCACTCAGTGGTTATTATGTCGTAAGAAACAGCTTTCACCCGCCAAGACACTTTATGGATGGTGTAAAGATTTATGGTGGTAAAGATACCTATACCTATGATAACTTTGCTTCATTTGATAAAGAGAAATATTATGCGGTATTCTCTTATGATAATGTACCGAACTTCTCAAAACCGGCGATTATTAAATATAATCCTTTGGAGAAGTATTAATATTCACAAGAGAGTTGATATTCGACCATTTTTTTAAAAGGAAGTAAAAAGCCATCCAAACTTTCTCTGTCTAATTTTTCAAGCTTATGTTCGGTGAGTAGCTCCAGTACACAAAGTGTAGACTCCATAGTACTTAAACAGTACTCTTTTGGCTGCTGTTTAAAGGTGAAACCAGAGACTGTTGTATGAGTAAAACTTACTTTCTCCAGTCTTTGAATGTTAGGACTGTGTAATAAAATACTTCGTGAACATGGCCAGGTGGAGTCTATGAGAAACAGAACTGTATTCTTTTCCTTAGTCCCGATCATAGACTCATTTAAATTGATACTTGTTGCTGATGGATATAATACATAACAAGCGTTTAACGGGTTGTTGATTATCTCATTGATCGTATCATTTTGACTAAAGTCTATCCCAATATGTATCTCACAATTTTTTAAAGACAAGTTTGTAAAATGACCTGTGCCATTTTTAGTTTTTTTAAACTCTTTTGGATGCATTAAGATGACGAATCTTGTGTTGGTTTCTAGGGAAGTGATGTATGAACACATACATGAAGTACTGGGTCGGTAACAATCATAGCAGATAGTTCTATGTTGGTGCTTCAAGTGTCTACCTACTTTTTGAAATTATAACATATTTACAATTTACTAACTTGACTATAGTTAAATAAGACTATTTAACTCCTATTTAAAAATCAAGATGCTATACTAAGACAAATTTAACACCTAAAGTGATGATATGGCACATGAAAAACCTTCATTAGAAACATTGTTAAGCAGTTCATCGGGTATGAAGTTTCTATTTCTTGGACGTGAAGGTCTCTTTACTAAAGATGAGATAGAACGTTTCTTGAAAAAGTATTCTATTGAGATGACTAAAAACTATGAAGAGGGTGTGGTAGCAACTATCGAACATAGTAGTCTTAATCCTATGGAAGAAGATATTTCTAATGATGCTTATGATGCTAAAGTACCTTCATTTAGTCTTGAAGTTTTTGAAAAGATGCTCTCACATGGTATCAATGATGATGAGATTCTTATGGGTATCAAGCTTTCTAATGACCAAGATCGTATCTTTAGGCTTTTAGGCAATGAAAATATCAAAGAAGAGCTTTTTATAAAGCTTTTGATGATGTATGAGTGGCATGATGAAGAGGAAGATGACAGAAATGACCGTGATACGATCATGTATACTTTACGTCGTTATATTGACATCAAACCCAATGAAGCAGACTTGCTCTACTCTTACTTGACCCTGCGTCGTTTAGCGACAGAAGCTACTAACCCTAAGTTACTTTTAGCGCTTATAGGCTTTCAAAATTTTGAATTTCTTATACGTGGAAAAGAAAAAGTAACACTTCGTGAGACTATTGCTAGAAATGAGTATTTAGACAAAGAGGTTATCTCAAAGCTAGTGAGATTGAGAGAGTTGAAGGTAGATGTGGCACTGGCAGGTAATCCAAGTGTAGCACTTCCACTTTTACAAAGTCTATTGGTAAAAAATAGTGAAAAGATAAATGAAGCACTCGCAACCAATGAAAATATAGATGATAAGATCTTCGATACTCTGCTGGGTAAAGAAGATAAAGTCATTCAACTCTTACTTTTGTCACAGCCTATTAATTTGGAGCGTTTAGCACTCATAGATACGCATGGGTTAGATACAAATCTTTTAGCTACTATAGGGGCAAATGAACGCCTAGAGAGTGATGTAATAGACGAACTTATAAGTAGAGGCAATGAAGAACTTATCTGTCATTTAGCAGGAAATAACACACTGAGTGTTGTACAACTGGAAAATATTTATAGAAAAGGGATCGTGACAAGTTTTGAATACTTAGCCATCAATCCTGCTGCATCTGTAGAGATGTTAGAGATGTTTTATGAAAAGTATGATGAGTCAGCTATACGTATCGCATTAGCCCACAATAAAAGTACGCCAGAGGCTATCTTGCGTGCATTATTTTCTAGAGATGAATTTGAGATATATCAGAGTATGGCATCCAATGCTTCTGTACCATTGGAACTTTTGGACATTTTAAAGGTTGACACTCGTTTGCAAAATGAACTCTCTAAGAATGAAATATTTGTGAAAGAGTATGAGACTGTACTTGATTATGATAAAAAGGCTGTGCAGTTTTAATATAACGTTTCGCGTAGGGTAGATTTATCCACCTTTTTTAAATAATAAAATTTTACTTTGACGGTGGGTGAACCCACCCTACGCGGTCATAAAGAAAGGATAACATGAAAGCATCAAATATAACAAAAGTAGTAAATAAACTTATAGCTAAAAAACTTCCTGTATTTATATGGGGAGCACCTGGGATAGGGAAGTCTTCTATTGTGAAGCAGATTGCAGTATCACAAGAGTTAGAGTTCTTGGATCTGCGTCTTTCACTTCTTGACCCTACAGATCTTAAAGGTATTCCATTTTTTAATGCTGAAACAAAAGAAGGGGTGTGGGCAAAACCGAGTTTCTTGCCTTCAGAGCCTAATTCAAAAGGTATTTTATTTCTTGATGAGATCAACACTGCTCCTCCGGCAGTACAGGCTTCAGCTTATCAGCTTATTTTAGACCGAAAAGTAGGGGAGTATGAGCTTCCGGAAGGTTGGAGTATTATTGCAGCAGGGAATCGTGAAAATGACCGTGGAGTGGTTTACAAAATGCCGCCACCACTCGCTAACCGTTTTGTACACTTTGAGATGGAAGTAGATTTTAATGACTGGAAAGCATGGGCATACTCATCGAAAATAGAGAGTGCTATCATCGCTTATTTAGCCTATGACAAGTCTATGCTTTTTACTTTTGATGCTTCTTCAAATGAAAAAAGTTTTGCTACTCCAAGATCATGGGAATATGTTGATAGCATCATTAAATCAGGCATAGAAGCAGATTTAATATTAGATAGTATTAGTGGGGCTGTAGGGCGTGAGGCGGCAATAGGGTACTTGAGTTTTAAGAAAGTGATGAAAGACCTTCCTGATCTTAAGACCATACTTGATGGTTCACTTACGGAGTTGGAAGAAGAAGATTCAAAAGTTATGATGGCACTTGCCATAGGACTTGTGAATGCACTTTTAGAAAGCTCAAGTGAGGCAGCTATAGACAATGTCTTGAAGTTTTCACTACAACTCCCCGGAGAGTTTTCGATTATGCTGGTAAAAGATATGCAGCAAAATGGAATAGACGTTGAGGGGTCTGTTTTCTGGGGTGAATGGGTTAGAGAGTTTGCTTATTTACTGAGTTAAAGTCGGTCTGTTTCTGAACTTAACTTGATTTAGGTTTTTATCAACTTTAAAAATAAAGTTTCCCCACTCTAACATATCATCTGCACTATTGGGGTCTGTTAGCTTTTCTATAAATGTCTCTTCATCTTTCTCTTTGTATTTGAAACTACCAAAAATTGTATTGGTATCTAGATCATGTGACTCTACAATGTCGTAAGCAGAGGCTGGAAGGATAGTAGGAATCCAGCCTCCTTCTATAGCCTTATTGTTTTTTACTTCTTCTAGGCTCTCATACTTACTTATTTGCATATCTTCAAAATTTTGATTGATTAGAAGAAAGATGAGTATAGTAAAAAGAGCTATAGTGATAAGTATTTTTTTCATAATGTTGACCTTGTGTAATACGTTAAAAATTAGATAGTAGTATACTAAATTGTAGATGAGACTAAAGTTTTATCTACAAAATAAGCGAATAAGATTATATGAGCCCCAGCAAAGCCACAAGTAAAACAGGTGGTGTGATTACCAGTCCTACTTTCATGTATTCTCCCCATCCTATCTTTACACCTTTTTGAGCAAGTACATGAAGCCACAGTAGGGTAGCCAGTGAGCCGATAGGGGTCATTTTCGGTCCAAGGTTGCTTCCTAGTATGTTTGCATAAACAAGCGCTTCATTTCCTACGTATCCCACTTTATCAATGGCTATATCCATGATCATGATCGTTGGCATGTTGTTCATCACAGCAGAGATGATGCCAGATAAAAAACCTGTTCCTATAATGGCTACGGCTTCTCCTTGATGACTAAGTGTCTCGATCCAAGAAGCGATAACATCTGTCAAGCCTGCATTTTTAAGACCATACACAATCACATAGAGGCCAATACTGAACCATACCACTTGCCAAGGGGCAGACCTGATGGTTCTCATAGGTTTAACCGCTTTAAAGTAGTTAGCAATGGCAAGGAAGAACAATGCTCCACCAAGTGCAAATAGTGAGATAGGCAGGTTATAATAATCACCTATGAAGTACCCACCCATCAATAGCGCCAAAAAGAACCAGGAAAATTTGAACATAGTTTGGTTTTTGATAACAGAATAGGGCTCTGGGAGTTCAGAAACATCTACAGTAAATGGAATATCTTTACGGAAATATATCCATAATATAGCTATGGATGCGATAATACTTAGCAGGTTTGGCAAGAACATATTTTTAGCATACTCCATGAAACCTATGTCAAAATAACCTGCTGTTACAATGTTTGTAAGATTTGAGATAACAAGAGGGTTGGATGCACTATCACCTATGAATCCACCAGCCATTAAGAATGCAAAGATGGCAAGAGGTTTCATTTTCAGGTATTTCATCTTTGCCAACAAAATAGGAGTTAAAATAAGTGCTGCACCGTCATTTGCGAAGAATGCAGCAACCAAAGCACCAAGCAGCAGTATGTAGACAAACATTTTGTTTCCGCTTCCACCACTCAGTTTCGCCATCTTAATAGCAGCCCATTCAAAGAAACCTATCTCATCAAGAACCATAGAAAGGATGATGATCCCTATAAATGCCAGTGTTGCATCCCAAACAATGTCTACGACAGTTATGACATCCTGGAAGCTCACCACGCCAATGAGCAGGGCAACGATAGCTCCTATGACAGTGGTTGTTCCTATCTGCAAGCCTTTTGGCTGCCAAATGACAAAGACGAGGGTAATGAGGAAGAGGGAAGAGGCTAAGATCATTTGTCGTTAAGTACCTTTGATCTAGCCAGAGCAGCTTCTATCTCTTCTTTACTTACGTCTCCTGAGAGGTCAAGTGCTACATCACCATCTTTACCAGAGACTTGCATATTAGTGATCTTCTCTTTTGTCTCATCTGTCATACATTCACATGAACCTGTAGCACAGTTCTCTACCATTTTTAGGATATTTTGCTTCTCTACCGCACCGGTAAATGAGATCTTTACGCCTTCACCTGTTTTAAATACGTTTTTGTTCATCTTGTTTTCCTTATATTTTTATAATTTCTTTTAGTTTTGGAAGTGGTGACTTTAGTCCCACTAAAAGTTCAAACAACTAACTAAGTTATGCAAAATTTCCAAAAATCTATGATTGTGGGGGTGGGACTAAAGTCACCACTTCCAAGTTTCTATGCCAATTCTTTTTCTACTATGGGCAATAACTCTGCACGTATCTCTGCCAACGTCGCTTCAAATGCCTCAAACTCTTTTCCATCAGGATCTTCAAAACCCACATAAATGGTCTTCACTGGTTTTGGAAACATAGGGCAAGTCTCTTGAGCATGACCACAGACTGTAACTACGAGGTCATAATCATTATCTATTACTGTATCAAGTGTTTTAGAGTGATATTCATCTCTCCAGATTCCTTCTTGTTCCAATACTTTTTTAGCATTAGGATTAACCCTTCCGGAAGCTTTTACGCCTGAACTTTCAGCGTTTATGCCTTCAAGTTCAGCGTTAATGAGTGCTTCTGCGATGATACTGCGACAGCTGTTTCCTGTGCAGAGAATAAGTACTTTTTTACGATTCGGCATTTAGTGCCTCACTGTACTGAACTTTAGTTCTTGTATCCATAGTTTAACTCCCATGTTGTAATAGGTGCGCATTGTAGCATAGATTTATAAATACATCAAGATATCTTGATGTATAAAAGTTTTATTTGTTATCAAATAAGTGCTACAATAAAAGTAGTACACTAAAAAGGAGCTAAGATGAGCAAATCAAATATGAAACATTTAGAAACGATAAAAGACTCTATAGGTAATTCACAAGTTCTTTCAGAAGAAGAAAAAAGTGCCAGTTTTAAAAAGATAGAAGAGTGGATAGCAGATGATAGAGCAATGGATACATGGGCAAAAGATCTGGAACTTATCTCTGAGAAGATAAAACCTATATTGGCTGAATTAGGTTTGATGTAGAAGGAGTATGTTATGGATATTATAGAAAAAGAGTTAGATAGTAGAAGATCAGAAATTAAAAAGCAGGTAGAGCTTCTCTTTAGAGCCAATATGACCATTACTGATTGGGATGTGCCTGAGGCGGATGATCATAAAGCAGCTAAAATACTCGTAAGTATCATCAAAGAAGCAGTAGCTGATATCGAAAAAGATATAGAAGCAGGAAAGTACAATTACTAAGCGACTTTAATTATATGTTGCATCCTTGTTTAAAGTTAGGGATATCCATTTCAAGATAGCTTATCTCTTTGAGTATATTTTGTCTAAAAATATCCAAGGGTGAACGTACAGAATAGTATGCCCAACGACCTTTTCTTTCTACTTTTAAAAATCCTGCATCTTTAAGGATCTTGAGGTGGCGTGAGATACGGGATTGGATCATCTCAAAGGCTGCTTCTATATCACAGACACACACCGCTCCATTTTCATCTATAAAACGCAATATTTTCAGTCTGGTCTCATCGTTGAGTGCACCAATAGTTTGTAAAAAGGTTTTCATAGTAAAGTTTCCATAATTAGAGTCTCATATCTGTTCCCATAATAACACTTCCATGTATACCAGTTTGGCTGTCTGCAAGTACTTCAGAAGCAGCTATCCCATCATCTGAAATAACAACACCTCCTACTCCCATACCAATCTTAGGGGAGCAACCTGTTAAAAATAGCATAACACAAAGAGATAAGAGAATAATTTTCATAATAATTATTTCCCTTTGTAAAAGAGTAAAAAGGCGCCTAAAGAAGCAGCAGATATAAGTATAATGGAAGCACCTGAAGTAAGGTTATAGGTATATGAGAACCAGAGCCCCACAAGTGTAAACAGTGTAGCGATGAGTCCGGAGAGGAACATCATGCCAAAGAGACTATGGGAGAGTTTCTCTGCAATGTATACGGGGATGGTCAGCATGGCTATGACCAAGATGAGCCCTACAACTTTGATAGATACTACCACAGTTAAAGCTGCAAGTATAAGGATAAGGGTATAGAAAAATCTAACATGAACCCCTCTCAGTGCTGCATATTCACTGTCATATGATACAGCAAGAATGTCTCTGTACCAGAATGTCATGACAAAGAGTATAACTGCCAATAAAGTACCCATAAAGTAGAGGTCTTCAGTACTTACTGCAAGTATAGAACCAAAGAGATAAGACATCATATCAACATTATATCCGGGAGTCAGATCGATAAATATCACCCCGATCGCCATACCTACAGCCCAGATAAGTCCGATGAACGTATCGATGCGGTGACGTTTGCGTAGTGTAAGTGAGGAGATGAGCAGGGCAGCACCTACAGCAAATAGTGATGCACCCAAAAAGATAGGAAAACCAAAGAATACTGCAAGACCGATGCCTCCGTACGAAGCATGGGCGATACCACCGGCAAGAAACACCATACGGTTGACCACGATGAGTGAACCAATGATACCTGCTGCAAAACTTACCAGAATACCGGCTATGAGCGCGTGTTGTATAAACTCAAAGGAGAGGGCTTCTATCATTTTGTTTCCCTCCATTTGGCTTCGGCAGGCTCAACCACCTCGGTCACTGAGCTTGTCGAAGTGTCACAGGTATTACAACTCTCAGAACCCAACATTTGCAAGAGTTCTACTTCACAGAAGTGTTCTCCTTCATTGTGTGTGTGGAATATCTCTTTCTTATTAGAGATGTCATGATAAGAGAGTCTTTTGTTTATATGTGCAGCTTTAGTGGCATATTCAAGAATGACAGAGATGTCATGACTTACCACGACGATAGTGATACTTTGATTGAGTAGTTTCAAAAGCTCATAGATCTCTTTTTGGCCTTTGATGTCTATACTTGAAGTAGGTTCATCAAGTATGAGTATCTTGGGGTGTGCACATAAAGCTCTGGCTATCATAACCCTTTGTCTTTGTCCTCCGGAGAGAGAGCCTATCTTACTTTGGGAATGCTCTTGCATCCCTACTTGTGCAAGGGCGCCCATGGCACAAGCTATCTCATCTTTGCCATAACCAAAGAGTGGATTTTTAGCACCTACATGCCCCATAAGCACTACTTCGATGACTTTGATGGGGAAGTCTGTGTTGACATTGGTGTTTTGTGGTACGTAGCCAATGTGGGAGGGGTTTTTGGAGGCTGCTTTACCTAAGACCCGGATGCTGCCTTTTTTAGGTTTTAGCATGCCCAGTATGAGCTTAAGCAGAGTAGATTTACCTCCACCGTTGGGTCCTATGATGGCTAAAAAGTCTTTCTCGTCAACAGTAAGATTGATATCTTCTAAAATAAGATCTTTATCATAAGCGAAGGAGAGATTTTCTATCTCTATAACAGACATGCTACTCTTTCCCTGCTATAGCATGAGCAATGCTGATAAGATTTTCAGACCAGTTAGGTGCAAGCGGAGAGACCTTGATAACCTTGATATGCAACTCATTTGCCATGACCTTTGCGATGCTGTCTGAAAACTCCGGTTGCGTAAAGATGGCAGAGATTTGCTCCTCTCTGGCTTCTTTTATGAGGTTGATGAGCTCTTTAGGTTTAGGGCTTTTTCCTTCCATCTCAACAGGAAGTTGCTTTAGTCCGTATGCTTGTGCAAAGTATTCCCATGAAGGGTGAAAGACCATAAATTTTGTCCCTTTGGGTTTGTTTGAGAGTATACTTTTTATCTTAAGGTCAGTCTCTGTTATGAGAGAGATGAATTTGTTATAATTTTGTTTATAATAACTTTCATTGGCAGGGTCTTCTTTTGCAAGTGATTCATAAATATTCTTCGCAATGATCTTGACATTCTTTGGTGATGTCCATATATGTGGGTCATTGCCTTTATATTTTTTGTGATCATCGTGTTCCTGCTGCCTCTGATCATCATGTTCTGTATGTGCCTGCATCTTTAGTATTTGAATGTTATGTGTGAGGTCAATGATTTTCATCGTGCTGTTGAGGTTCTTAAATTTAGACAGCCATACATTCTCAAACTCTACACCTATGGCAAAATAAAGCGCTGCTTTGGCTACATCCTTCATCTGTGAAGGTTTAGGTTCATAAGTGTGAGGTGAGTTTCCGGGGAGTACCATAAGAGATATATTGACCTTATTGCCACCGATGGCTTTTACAAATGTCTGTTCCGGTAAGATACTGACCACAGCATTAATATTAGAAAATATATAGGTTGTTGATAGTAAGAAGATTAGAGTGATTTTTTTCATAATATGGATTATAGCGAAATAGTGTTGTGGGAGGAATTAGTTAAGTGTATTACGGTTAAGTTCTTAAGCTAGTTTAGCTATAACCTATTCAAAAGCCTAAAACAACAATGGAGCAAAGAGCATGTTAGCAAATGAAATAACAAAAGAAAATATAGAAACCATGGTAATGAACTTTTATAGAAGGGTGTTAAAAGATGACATCGTGGGCCCATTCTTCATCGCTAAACTGGGAGATGATATGACAAATGAATATTGGGAACCTCATTTAGAACTGTTGGTGAATTTTTGGGCTTCTATTGCACTGAATGATGCTTCTTACAGGGGGAATCCTTTTGCTCCACATATGTATTTAGGTGAACTCAGTCGTAAAGTATTTGAACAGTGGTTAAAACTCTTTTTTGCAACACTCGATGAAGTCTATGAACCTCAGGTATCAGACCTTTTTAAAGAGAGAAGTAGCATTATCGCGGGAAACTTTATGCGTAACTTGGGATTAAACTAAGTGTATAGAAATTTATAAAACTAATATTCATCAAAATTTGTTATAATTATCTGAATAAATTTGTGATTCCATTTATATATGAAGGGTTTTTATGTTTAGTTATGAGGGTGAAAAGAGACGAAAGAACAGTGATCTTACATTTCCTGAAGATGAAGTGAAATTGGCAAAAACAATGATGGATGAGTTAAAAACAACTATGGAGTTTTTTCATTATCTTATGAATCATAGAGGTGAGTCGTCTCTTAGTATGATCTTATTATCCTCTGATGATGTTAAGTTGGATCAGTTACTTCCAAAATGGAAGCGTCAATCAGATATTTTGTTTGAGCTTGACAGGGCAAATAATGTCTATGTGATCATTTGCCAGTCTACAGATAGTCATGGTGGAAAACTATTTGCAGAGATCCTTATGTCAAATATACGTTTGCATGGAGATACTGATACCTATTGTGTAGTATCAGAGCCCGAAACAATGCGATCCTCGATACAGGAAGTCATTTTTGAAATGGTAGAAAAATATATTGACATAAAAGAAGATAAAAAAGCCAATCAAGTATTTTTTACCAGTGGTGAAAATACAAATATTGTTTACCATACGGATAAAACATAAAATGCACATTTAAATGACATACCTGGAGAAGATACAAAAAGCCAAAGCCAGACTGATGTTGGATCATCCTTATTTTGGTACCATTGCTTCTGCACTCAAGTTGGAACAGAACAATGAACTACTTACCTTTTCAAGTGATGGTGAAGCACTAAGGTACAATAGTGAATATATTGACCGTCTTGATGTGGCAGAAGTCGAGTTTGTAATGGCAAATGGTGCGATGCATGCAGTACTGAAACATCAGCCTCGCAGTGCAGGCCGTACACAATGGTTATGGCAGACAGCAACAGACTATGTGGTCAACAGTATGCTTGTTAAAAATGGAATGCAATTGCCAGAGTATGCAAATTATGAACATAAATTTGACGGTATGTATGCTGAAGAAGTGTATCAGATGCTCCGTGATGAAATGATGAATGATTCATTTGGGATGGAAGAACAGATCGAGCAGATCATGGAGGGTGATG
>Ga0164318_10001196_pt1 | contig 22628 bp, 21 predicted proteins | sample GuaBasSedimGuay9_FD_113734 | JGI IMG/M metagenome (GOLD analysis project Ga0164318, IMG submission 113734) | Subseafloor sediment microbial communities from Guaymas Basin, Gulf of California, Mexico - Guay9, Core 4571-4, 0-3 cm | ecosystem: Environmental > Aquatic > Marine > Hydrothermal vents... | reverse complement strand
TAGTTACTCTTTTCAAAGATGATTTTCCTATTGTAGTAATTGAAAATGAGGTTTTAGCTAAAAAATTTTGGAAAGGAACTGCGGAGGAATATGTACGTCTTTTCATCACTGCAAAAAAGGCAATAAAAGATGTTAATCCTCAAATAAAAGTTGCTGATAGTGGTCTGGCTTCATTCAGTTGGGGCCTTCTTATGGTAGATGAACTTATGAGAAAGGATGAGGAGGAGGCATTTAAATTTTACAAAAAATATTTTCGGTATGCTTATTTTTCTCATCCTCATTCTTTTAGAGAATGGAAGGAATTTATGAGGAAGCCCAGAATAAAAAAACATATAAAAGATGCCTGCTATCTTATAGGAAAGCTTAAAGAAGAGGCAGATATTTTTAATTTTCATTATTATGAAGCTCCAGAATTGTTCCCTGTTTTAATCAATTTCATAAAAAAGAAAGCAGGCAGAAAGCCTTTGATGTGTAATGAATTAGGGGTAAGATACCCTTTAGGCATCCCTTTACGTGAAGAGAAAGCCTCTTTTGATTTAGTAAAAAAATGTGTAATTGCAAAAGCTTCTCGCCTTAAGGCGATAATAATTTTTCCTTACTATAATAATAATCATAATATAGTTGGTTTAGGAGATAAAAATTCTCCTAATGAGGTATTTTATACTTTTAAAACAATTATGAGATTGATGAATTACCCTTTTGACATTTACAGAAATCTATCTACTCAAAAGTTAGAAAGACACCTGTTTGTATTTTCTAACTTTTCCTTAGAGATAATCTGGAGTAGAGAGGGTAATGTAGGTTTTAGAAGAGATAGAGACTCTCGGTTCTTTGATTACCAAGGAAGAAAGATAGAGGAAGAGGAGGTGGTAATAAAAGAAGAGCCTATTTTTGTTGTGAAGGAAAGGAGGTAGAATGGAGAAAAAAATAGGCCTTCTTTTTTATCTTTGATGCTATTAAATTTTGTTTATGCTAAAACTCCTTTAGAAGATTACGATGAGTTTTACGGCAAGGATAAGTTTTATGAATTGGCAGGAGAGGATGGGGTTATTAGTGAGGAGGACTGGGTAAAAAATAGAAGTAAAGTGGAAGGTTTATTCGCTCCCCAGACAAGATGGCAGGAGGCTTTAAAATATGATGCTGATGGAGATGGAATGTTAGATTTGAATGAAGCAAAAGCCTATAAAGAGGCAGAGAAAAAATACATAACCAAACACGAAAAGGCTTTCCGACATCTTTATGAGAACCATAAGTGGTTAATGAAACATCCGGAAATTGTTGAAAAATTAGCAAAAAACAGAGACTGGCTTGAGAAGCATCCTGGGGTAGTAAAAAAACTTTATGAAAATGAGCAATGGTTAATTAAACATCCTCATATAGCTAAGAAGTTATATCAAAATAGGGAATTTCTGGATAAGCACCCTGATATTGCTAAAAGAGCTTATAAACACAGGAAACTTTTTAAAAAACATCCCGGGCTTACTAAAAAGGCTTACAAGCACAAAAAACTTCTCAAAAAACATAAAAGAAAATCAAAAAAAACTATCGACACCCTAAGAAAGCAAAAAGACTCTAATAAGAAAAAATTTAAATAAAAGGGGAGTTAAGAAACATAAAGGTCAATTTTAAGGTTACTCCTAAGATATGGCGATTAACAGCTGCTTCCTTTTTTCTTTGCCAGAGATAGAAAATATCAGCAGAAAGGTCTTTGGAAAAAGAAAATTTTGTTCTAAATAAAGAGGTTATAAGTTAGTCTTTCTTCATCAAAGTCAAAGAAGATTCATCAGTTAGATAAGGAATTAGTGAAAATGAAAATTCTCCCATAAACACCCCCTCATTTTAACCTACGAGGTTGAACGGGGAAATATAGAAATAATCTGCAAAATTAAAGCTTATATTTGTTGAACTAGGAAACGGAGAGTTGTCGAAACCATTCTACAGCTCTCTTTAAACCCTCTTTAAAATCCACCTTGGGCCTGTATCCTAATACATCTTTTGCTTTAGAGATATCAGCTAAGGTTTTAAATACGTCTCCAGGGCGGGGAGGGGTAAATACAGGCTCAATAGATTTCCCCATAATCTGGTTAAGATATTCTACCAACTCCAAGATAGAGTAAGAAGAACCGTTAGCAATATTAAAAACATTGTTCTCTAAAGCCTGTATTTTTGAGAAGGAAACTTCACTGGCTAATAAATTTGCCTCTACCACATTCTCCACATAAGTAAAATCACGGGATTGCTTACCATCCCCATGTATAGGGGGATTCTTGTCTTTCAACATACAATAAATAAACTTGGGAATTACTACTGCATACTCATCATCTAAGGATTGCCTTTCTCCATAAACATTAAAATAACGCAGACAAATAGTCTCTACTCCAAAGTTTTTCGCAAATATCCTGCAGTAGTATTCTCCAGCCAATTTTGTTAAAGCATAAGGAGAAATTAGCCTGGGAAAGTCCTCTTCGCTTTCAGGAAACTTATCTGTTTCCCCATAGATAGAGCTTGAAGAAGCAAAAATAAATCTTTTTACTCTACACCTTTGTGCTGTCTTCAAAAGATTCAGGGTTCCATTTATATTTACCTCATTATATTCGTAAGGATACACCATCGATTTAGGAACACTTCTTAAAGCAGCCTGGTGAAAAATCACATCAACACCAGAGCATACCTCCCCACATACAGAATAATCGCGAATATCTCCATAGACAAAAGTAAAATTTCCTGAACTCCATTTAGTCGAACTTAAATCCTTAGTCTTTCCCCACTCCACTAATTCTGAAGAAACAAAAGAGAGATTCTCCAGCTTACCACTACAAAGGTCATCAAGGACAATTACTTTATGTCCATCTTTCAATAACCGCTCTACAATATGAGAACCGATAAATCCTGCTCCTCCAGTTACTAATGCACGCATTTTAACTCCTTTTTGAAATTTTTTATATTATACCTTAAAAACCCTGAGACTAAAACATAAATACCGCTTGTGTATAGCTATCAATATCTCCTATATCAATCCAGGTGCCATTAAATTCATATCCGTAAACTTCATCTCTTTTTGTCAACCACTCTATGTAACTTCCTATTTTATCTGTATCGTACCCTTTCTCAATATACTCCTTAATCAAAGAAAGTTTCTCCTTGGGAAAAAAATAAATGCAGGTGGAGATGATTCTTGACCCATTCAGTTTAGCAGGCTTTTCATAAAAACCAACCACTTTTCTTTCCTCATTTAATTTAACTATACCGAATTTGGTGGGTTTCAATCTCCCATTGAGAGCATACACACCAATTAAACTTTTAAATTCTTTCTCTTTTGCAAAATCTATAAACTCAGAAAGGCTAAAATCAAAAAGATTATCTCCTCCAATCACCAATAAATCATCATCTATTTCTTCTTTTTCTATCACAAACACCAAATCTTTTATTGCTCCTAACTTATTCTTTAAAGTAGTTGAGCCATCATCTACAATCTCTATAGGGATTCTGCTGAAAAAACTTTCCTGCCATCTTTTAAAATCACCATAAAATCGATGGTTAGTAACAACAAAAATCTCGTCTACCTCTTTTAACAGCTGAACCTTTCTCACGATGAATTCAATTATTGGTTTGCTCCGAACAGGAAGAAGTGCTTTTGCTCTATTTATAGTTAGAGGATAAGCTCTTGTTCCGTAACCTGCACAAAGAATTACTGCCTTCATCCTTAATCAAACAGATAGGGATAGAATATAATAAGTCCGATTATAACCGCATTAAGAGCAGCAAAAAGAACTGCTCCGGCTACTATATCCTTTACCACCTTAACCGAGGGATGATATTTTTTCCCATTTATGAAATCCAGACTTAACTCCAGCGCTGTATTTATTATCTCACAAACAATTACAAAAATAATTGCCAGAAAAAGTATTGCCATCTTTATAAAAGATATTTTTAGCAAAAAACCAAAAAGGATTACCCCTGCTCCTACCAAAATATGAATGCGTAAATTACGCTGATTTTTAACTGCCCAATCAAGCCCTTCTATAGCAAATTTAAAACTATTAATAATTGACCTTTTCTGCATCACTCCACCGTAACACTTTTTGCTAAATTGCGCGGTTTATCTATCTCTCTTCCCAGTTTTTCTGCAATGTAATAAGCAAAAAGCTGTAAGGGCAAGGCAACAAGTAAAGGATAAAGATACTTATGTGTGCCAGGGATATAAATTATCTCATCACAAAGTCTTTTTATTTTTTCATCTCCCTCGGTGGCAATAGCTACTACTTTTGCTTTTCTTGCTTTTACCTCCTCTATATTAGAGATACACTTTTTATAAACTTCATCTAAAGGAGCAATACTTACCACACAACTTTTCTCATCAATTAAAGCAATGGGGCCGTGTTTCATCTCTCCTGCCGGATACCCTTCGGCAGGGATATAGGCAATTTCTTTAAGTTTAAGGGCCCCCTCTAATGCGGAAGGATAATTAAAATACCTTCCTAAATAGAGAAATTTCTCAAAAGAGGAGTATTTATAAGCAATATTTCTTATCTTTTCTGATTGAGTTAGAATCTTCTCCATTAAATGAGGGACAAGCTGTAACTGCGACAACAACATCTTTTTTGTTTCTTGAGGAATTACGCTATTCTTCTCTCCAAGATACAACGCCAAAAGATAAAGTAGACAAATTTGTGCCGTGTAAGCCTTGGTTGAGGCAACGCCAATCTCAGGTCCGGCTAAGGTATAAAGCACACTATCTGATTCACGGGCAATGGAGCTGGCGACAACATTGCAAATAGATAGTGTTTTTAATCTATATTCTTTAGCCCTCTTTAATCCCATAAGGGTATCAACAGTCTCACCTGATTGAGTTATGGAAATAAGCAAGGAACCGCTTCTGGTAAGTAGTTTTTTATACCTAAATTCAGAAGAGATATAAGCATAAGAGGGGATTTGAGAAAACAACTCAAAAAGGTGCGTTCCCAGGAGCCCGGCATGAAAAGAAGTCCCGCAAGCCTGAATAATTATATTTTTTATGTCTTTTAACTTTAAATCGGACAAAAACTTTTCTAATTTTATCTTTCTCTTTTCTCTATCTGTATAGTGTTCCAATAATCTTCTTATCACCTGCGGCTGTTCAAAAATCTCTTTAAGCATATAATGAGGAAAATTCTTTTTTTCTGTATCCTCATACTCCCATTCTATATTTTGCACCTTAAAGGATACGGGTTTTTCCTGTGAAATAACTTCAATTTTATCAGAAGAAAGCAAAGCCATCTGATAATCTTCAAGAACCACTATCTTTTTTGTATAATTCAAAAGTGCAGGAATATCCGAGGCAACAAAATTCTCTTCCTCCCCTATGCCAACAATCAAAGGAGAACCATTGCGGGCAGCAATTAACTGATGAGAATAATCTTTATGCATCACCACTATCGCATAACTACCTCTTAACTCTCCTAAAGCTTTTTTTGTTGCCTGAGGGAAGTCAAACCCTTCTCTTAAATATTCCTCAATTAGATGGGCGATTACCTCGCTATCTGTAGAAGAAGAAAATTTATGCCCTAAAAGAGACAACCTCTCTCTTAAAGAAGAAAAATTTTCTATAATTCCATTGTGGACTATAGCAATTTTTTTCGTGCAGTCCAGATGAGGATGAGCATTTTCCCGGGTAGGCTCTCCATGGGTTGCCCAACGGGTATGAGCAATCCCTACTTTTCCTGAAATTCTTTTTTCCCAGGGAAAAGTAGCCTCGGAAATTTTCCCTTTCTGTTTAAAAACAAAAAGCCTTTTATTCTCAAAACTTGCTATCCCCCAAGAATCATATCCCCGGTATTCCAGCTTTTTGAGTCCTTCCAGAATAATTTGATTCGCTCTATTTTTTTCTCCTATATAACCTACTATCCCGCACATTATCCTAATTCCTTCTCTACCATCTCTGCTAAAGTATGTGCAACTCGCTGAATAAGTTTTTCATCTTTCCCCTCAACCATCACTCTCACCAACGGCTCTGTTCCCGAATATCTGATTAAAAGACGCCCCTCCTCCCCCAACAATCTCTCTGCTTTTTCTATGCCCTCCTTAAGAGGAGGCAATAATTCAAAAGGAATCTTTTCTTTCACCTTTATATTCACCAAGACCTGAGGAAACTTCCGCATATCTTGGGCAAGCTCACTCAAGGGCTTTTTTCTTTCCTTAACAATCTTGGCGATAAAAAGCGCGCAGGCTAAAGCATCAGGAGAGGAAACAAAATCACGAAGAATTATATGTCCGGACTGCTCTCCTCCTAAATTAAGATTGTCTCTCTTCAACGCCTGCCATACATACCTATCGCCTACAGGAGTAAAAATAACCCTACACCCAATCTTTCCTAAATATTCCTTTAACCCGCAGTTGCTCATCTGTGTAGCCACCACAGTATTTTTAAATAATTTTTTCTCTTCTGAAAGATACTTTCCTATAATCGCCAGAATGTAATCTCCATCTAAAATATTTCCTTTATCATCTACCAAAATTACCCTATCTCCATCCCCATCAAAAGCAAATCCCATATCTGCCTTTTTCTCTAAAACAAGCTTTCTAAGCAAAGAAGGGTTAAGAGCCCCAGTTTCATTTACCTTTTCTCCTGAGAAACTATCTGCAAATGAAAACACCTCTGCCTCTAATTTCTCAAATACATCCCTTGCTATCTGTGAAGTTGCCCCCCAACCACAATCCAAACACACTTTTATCCCGGTAAGTCTTGCCTCTAAAATAGAAATTAAAAATTGAGTATAAACTTTAGATGCCTCCTCTAAATGAAATATCCTCCCCTTTTCTGAGGGCATCCAATCATAAAATATATGAACTAAATTATTAAAAATAATCTCCTCAATCCACTCTTCATCTTGAGGGGATAGCTTTTCTCCTCCTTCGTTAAAAAACTTAATCCCATTCTCACAAGACTGATTGTGAGAAGCAGAAACCATTATCCCCATATCTAAAGACAATCTCTTCACTATATAAGCTAACCCAGGGGTAGGCACAATATTGCAAATTACTACATCCACCCCGTAAGAGGTAAGGGTATCAACCAGAATCATCTCTATTTTAGGAGAACTTAAGCGTGTATCTCTTGCTATAGCTATTTTAAACTTTTTCTTATTAAAACTGTGCCATTTATAGTGAAGAAGACGGGCAATACTGTAGCCTATTTTAAAAATCATCCCATCAGTAAGAGGATACTCTCCCGGTATGCCTCTTATTCCATCGGTACCAAAAAGCCTCTCTTCTCTTTTATATTTTTCTTCCATAATCCTGGTAGTTATAGTAATAATAATAATTATCCCGAGTATAATAATCAACTTTGGTAAGAACAAACCCTAATATTTTGGTATGTGCCTGCTCACAAATCTCCTTAGCTTTTTTTACTACCTCTGCCTTTGTATGGCTTGCCTCTACCACAATAATGATACCATCGCTCAACTGAGCAATTAACTGAGCATCGGCAAAAGAAAGTAGAGGTGGCGTATCCATAAGAATATAGTTAAATTTCTCTCTCCGCAATCTTTCCAAAATCATTCTCATCTTTCTTGAACCTAAAAACTCACAGGGATGAGCAGATATCTTCCCGCGAGGAATAACAAATAAATTTTTACTTGAGGTAGGATGTAGCCCTACTGACCAATCATACTCCTCCATCAAAATAGTAGAAAGACCGGGCTCTTCCCCCACATTCAGTAACTTATGAATAGTACCATTACGCAAATCCCCATCTATAAGAAGAACTTTTGTCTCTTCCTCGGAAGCCAAACTCATCGCCAAATTTACTATGGTAATCGTTTTACCTTCACCACGTAAAGAACTGGAGAAAGTAATTATAGCCGGCTCCTCTCCTTTTATCAATTTATGATTTCCTTTTATCTTCTTAACCAGTGATTTTACATTTGTGCGTAAAAGACGGTATTGCTCAGAAAGAGGAGAATAATCATCATAATAAGTAACAATGCGAGGGTCTACTCCTAAAGAGTTTTGAGAGGGCAAAAGGAAAAATTTCTCCTTAAAACGAAGTCTTTGCTCCCAAGAGGAAAAAAAAGTCTGCGTTGTTTTCCTTTCCTCTTTTTTCTCTTCTTCTTTCTTTTCCCACATTCTTTTTTCTACAATCTCCTTTTTCTGTTTTTCCTTCTCTTCATTTAATTTCTTTAAAGCTTCGCTTATTTTCCCCATAAATAACCTCCTACTCCTGGGATAACTCTAATTCCCCAGCTACTTCCTTAACAATCTCCTCATCGATTAATTTAATCTCTCTTATAAAACCGGTAAGAAGAGCACGGTCACACAAAGAATTAATTAAGCGAGGAACCCCTCCCGAATAAAGATAAACTTTATCTAAAGCTTGAGAGGTAAAAATTTGCTTTCCGTTAATTCCGGCAATCTTTAAACGGTGAGAGATATAATTTTTTGTCTCCCCCTCATCTAAAGGAGTAAGATGATAATAAAGAGTTATTCTTTGCTTAATCTGCTCCATTTCCTCCAAATTAAGGATATCGCGTAACTCAGGCTGCCCCATAAGAATAATCTGTAAAAGCTTTTCTTTATCTGTCTCCAAATTAGAGAGCATTCTTACCTCTTCTAAAGTAGAAAGGCTTAAGTTCTGCGCTTCATCAATCACCAATACCACATTAAACCCTAAAGAAGCCTGCTCAAGAAGATAGTTATTCAAAAGGGAAAGAAGCCGCACCTTAGGCCATCTGTCCTTAAAAGGAACCCCCAAATCATCCAGTATCGCCATAATTATCTGTTTGGGGGTAAGAAAAGTCTCTGTGATTAAAACTACTTTTGTTGTTTTGTCTAATTTACTTAAAAGTGTATGCCAGACAGTAGTCTTTCCTGAGCCTATTTCTCCAGTAATCACAGCAAACCCTTTCCTTTCGTTAATCGTATAGATTAAACAATTCAATGCTTCTAAGTGCTTCTCGCTGGGGAAAAAAAAGCGAGCATCAGGAGTCACATTAAAAGGCTTTTCTTTTAATCCATAAAAATTCTTGTACATAAATTTCAGAACTTAATAAGATATTTAACTCCAAGAATTACTAATATAAAAATCAGAATGCCCAAACTAAGAAATAAAGTGATTCTTTTTGCCCTTCTTTTTTTATCTTCCAAATCCTGGGTAGTAATCATCTTGGAGATACTGCCCAACACAGGATACCCAAAATATTCTTTTAGCTCTTGGCTGTCTTTAAAAGAAGTGTCGGTATATTCTAAAAAATAAACAAAGCAAGCTCCTATCATACCTCCCAAAATTAATCCTAACAAGTTAAATTTTAATTTGTTGGGTTTTACAGGCAAAAGAGGTAGACGTGCAGGCTCAATAATTCTAAACCTTGTCCTGTTATCGGAACTATCTAATCGCTCGGTAATCTTTGCTGATTCTAAGCGTTCTAAAAGCATAGCATAAATCTTCTCATTAATCGCCTTATCCCGACTAAGCCGTCTTAATTCCTCCTCTTGCCGAGGCAGAGAATCTGCAATCTCAATATATTCTTGAGAATTTACCCCTATCCTTTGAGCAATTTCTTTTATATAGTTATTTCTCTTCTCTTTAAGAAGCTCTATCCTTCTTTTAATCTCCTTCAGGCGGGGGTGCTCCTCAGTGCAATCTACAGAGGCAATAATCAACTCTGCTTCCAGATTAGCTATCTCCTCATTTATCTTGGTTAAAGGGTATCTTATATCTGAATACTCTCCTGGTTTGGTATCCGAGGAAGATGCCTTTGGAAGAATCTTCTGCAGGCCATAGACTTCTTTAAATTTTCTTAACTTTGCCTCTGATTCATCTAATTTCTTTTTATATATTGCCAACTGCTCTTTTATAAAATCTATCGCTGACTCCGTATCCTCCTGCTGAGAAGAGTAATTTCTTTTGATAAGAATCCCGCAGAGAGTATTCACCAACTTTTGAACCTTTTTGGGGTCTTTTCCTTGAAAAGAGATAATTATTATCTCTTTAGACTTTAACCTCAATCTAATGTTTCTGCGAATGTTCAAAATAAGTCTTTCCAATCCTAAGGGGCTTTTTATATCTTTGTTAAGCCCTAATCTTTCTACTAATTGAAAGAGTCTGGGCCAAGCCAGAATCTCTTCTCTTAAGGAATTCAATCTTTCCTGAGGAGTGGTAGAAATAGCTAAATTCCTGAGTAAAGGATTAACCACTTTTTTCTTCTCAATCAACATTACTGCTTGTGCCTGATAAATTTTGGGCAGAACGTAACTACTAATAAGAAAGGCAAGGTATATCGCCACCAAAGGGATAACAAAAACCCATTTTCTTCTCAAAAGTATATACCAATAATCCTGAAAATTGAATTTCTGTCTTTCCATCTCTACTTTCTCCTTTTTTATCTATTTCTATTAATCAAATCCTCAACTACTGCTGCCCGGGTTACGGGAGAAAGCAATCTTCCCAAAGCCCGATTAATCTCACTGGGAACAGTAGCTGGAACTACTACTAAATCTCCGGGGGTTAAAGTCAAATTGTCCTTAAGAATTCCTTTATAAAGAAGTTTATAAAGATCTACTTTTTTATAAGTAGGTTTCTTTAAATCAGGTTTAATCACATATACTCTTCGCAGAGCTGCGTCAGAAGTGGGAAGACCGGCAGCAATGATTGCGTCTCTCAAGGTTACCTTATCTCCCCTCATAGGGTATTTCCCTGGACGGCTAACTTCTCCCAAAATATACACAAATTTACTGCGATATTCTAAGATAGTAATACTTACCTGAGGCACTTTTATATATTTTTTTAATTTTTCCACCAGTATCTTTTTAAATTCCTCTTTTGTAAATCCCTCTGCTTTTATATCCCCTACAAACCGATATTGGATACACCCATCAGGTCCGATAACAAACTTTCCACTAAATTCTGGCTGAGCCCTTACCTCAATCTCTATCACATCACCTTTTCCCAATGTATAAATCTCCCCCTCTCCAATAGGAAGCAGATTCTCTTTCTCTTTCGAATTTTGTAAAGAAGCCTCTTCTTGAGATAAGGCGGGTATAAAAAACAGAATTAATGTAGCTATAAGCGTGAATTTTATAATTTTCCTCATCCTCCCTCCTTTTTTATCTTATCTAATTAAAGTAGCATTTTTTGTGCCAATTTAACAAAGTTTTGAAGAAGAAAGAGATAGAAAAGAGATAGGTTTTTCTTAAATAAGAAAGGACGCTCTTAAGAAGTCTAACTTTTTAAACACATGTAGAGAATTTAGACAGTAACTCAGGAAGTGGGGCTTCTTAAAAGTTGAAGAAATTTCCTTATTCTCCTTTCTTCTCCCACATCTTGAGGGAAATAGTACTTCTTTTTTGCTCCATAATCCTGTTTTATGTAACCTCCCCAGTCGTGGGGATACTTATATTTTCTGGAATGGGTTTTAAGATGTGAGGGAACCTCCTGACTCTCCTCCTTCTCCACATCTTCTAAAGCTTTCTCTATCGCCTTATAAGAAGCATTTGATTTAGGAGAAGTTGCCAGATAAAGAGTTGTTTGTGCCAGGATAAGAGAACTCTCCGGCATTCCAATAAACTCGGTAGCTTTATAACAATCTGTTGCCAGAACCAAAGCAAAAGGGTTAGCATTTCCAATATCCTCACTGGCTAAAATTACTAATCGGCGGGCAATAAAACGCGGGTCCTCTCCTGACTTAATCATCTTTGCCAGCCAATATAGGCTGCTGTCAGGGTCAGAACCTCTTACAGATTTTATAAATGCAGAAATTGTATCATAATGATACTGACCTTTTTTATCATAAAATAAATTTTTCTGGATACTTTCTTTTGCCACTTCTATATCTATCTGAATTTTTCCCTCTCTGTCTTCAGGGGTAGTGAGGGCAGAAACTTCCAAGGCGGTTAAAGCTTTTCGGGCATCACCGGAGGAATTTAAGGCGATGTATTCTAAAGCGGAAGGGGTAACCTCTACATATTTGTCTGCCAGACTGCCTTTTTTCTCTTTAAGTGCTCTCTTCAAAATTAAAATTATCTCCTCTTTGCTTAAAGGCTTAAACTCTACAACACAGGAACGAGAGATAAGAGAAGGAATAAGATAATAATAAGGGTTATAAATTGTAGCTCCAATAAAGACTATCGTTCCTTGCTCTGTATCGGGGACTAAAACCTCCTGTTGAAGTTTATTAAATCGATGTATCTCATCGATAAAGAGTATTGTTCTTTTATTTTTACTTCTTGCTTCTTCTAAAATCTCCTTTATCTCTTTAGTAGAAGAAAATACAGCATTAAGGTATTTAAACTCTGCCTGATACTCACCGGCAACAATCCATCCCAAACTTGTCTTTCCACAACCAGGAGGACCCCATAAAATTAAAGAAGAGACTCTTTTTGCTTTTATTAACCTTCTTAAGAATCTTCCTTCGCCTAATATATGCCTTTGTCCAACAAATTCCTCCAAATTGAGTGGTCTTAGAGAAAGACTTAAAGGTTTTTTCTCCGCCTCAGGCATAGAAAGAAGAAGAAAATAAAAAACCCTGCTTTGTCCGTGGAAGAATAGCCCGCACAGTCCTCTTCTCATACAGGTGGGTGCCGCATTCCTACTGCCACAGCAGTAGGAAGATTAAGCTCCCTTTCTCATACTGTTGGCTGTGGCGCTTCTTCTTCCACGTAACAAGCAGGGCGTTCCCTTCAATAAGCAACTAAATTATAACATTCTCTCTCAGAAAAATCAAGCCTAACGCAGGAATATCCCTTCTCTCTCCTCTAATTTTTTCCTCAACTGATTATGAAGGGAATCTACTTCTTCCGCCTCCAAAGTTTTTTGTAAAGAACGATAATGAATCCTTAAAGTAACTCCTATAAACTCTTGAGGAATTTTCTCTCCCTGATACACATCGATGACCTCAAACCCCTCCAGCAGTTCTTTTGCAACATCTTCAATTATCTTTACTATATTCTTAAAAGGTATATCTTTTCTTTTTGCTAAACTGATATCGCGGGAGATTTTAGGATAAAAAGAGAATGGCTTAAATTGTTTTACTCTTCTTTCTTCTTCTAAAAGAGGCAAATTTAATTGAGCAAAAAATAGCTCTTTTTTTAGCGCGAATGAATCTCTTATTTTTTTATCTAATTTACCCAAAAAGCCTAATACTTTATCTTCTTTAACAATCTGCAGGGCATTGGTGAAATTTTTTAAAGATGCGCCTTCAAGACGATAATTACTAATATTTAAAAACTTTAATAATTCTTCCACATAAGCCTTAATATAAGATGGGCCTTTGCCTACCACCCCTATCCCTAAAAAAGGCCTCTCCTCAAAATGAGAATTTTTTCTCTGATAAAGATGCGCAATCTCAAAAAACTCACCAACTTCATTCTGTTGATTAAGATTGTATTTAGCCACAGAAATCATCCCCAAAAGTAGACTGGTACGCAGGCAATCTTCTTCCTTTCTTAAGGGATTAATTATTCTTATGAGATTTTTTTCTCCTAAAGTTTCTAAATCGTCTCTGGCTACAATACTATAAGTAATTATCTCTTTAAGCCCTAAACGTGCCAAAAACTCTTTCAAAGAAACGACAAAATCAAAATTATCCTTCCGGGGAAGAATAAAAGGAATCTTTGAGGGTAACTTATCATATCCCCGGATACGGGCTACCTCCTCAAAAATATCCACCTCTTCTTTTAAATCGTCACGGAAAAAGGGGGGTTTGACTTCGATGGTATCTTTACTTTTTAAAGAGAGTTGACAACCTAAATTTTTGAGAATCTCTTTTACTTCCTTTGAAGATATTTTTGCCCCCAAATGTTTCTCTAAAGAGGAAAGGTTAACTTTTATTCTTCTTGAGGAAGGAATTATCCTTCCTACTTTTTTCCCTCCCACAAAATATCCTCCGCAAAGCTCCAGAATAAGATTAATTGTTGAAGAAAGAGTGGCCTCAAGTAATCTTAAAAATACCTTTCTTTCAAATCGATAACTCGACTCTGTAGAAATTCCTGCCTCCTGGCGAGCTTTTCTTATCACCAAGGGTGAAAATATCGCTGTCTCAATTAAGACATTCCTTGTGTTCTCATCCACACAGGAATTCTCCCCTCCTATTATTCCTGCCAGAGCAATAACTTTTTTATTATCCGCAATGACTAAACTGGAAGGTGAAAGCTTTCTTTCCTTTTTATCCAACCCTAAGAAAGCCTCCTTATCTTTTGCACGGCGAATAAAGACATCTCCCTCAATTTTGTCTAAATCAAAGATATGCAAAGGGTGCCCCCATTTAAGCATAGAATAATTTCCAATATCAACTACACTGTTCACCGGATTTATCCCGCAATTTAAGAGTCTTTCCTTAAGCCAAGAAGGGGTTTTTCTTACTTTAATTCCCTTAATTACGGAAGCTATATAAAGAGGGCAATCTTCTTCATTCTCTATAAAGATATTAATATCTAAGGAAGGAATCTTTAGCGAGGGAATCTTTATCTTTAGTTGCTTCCCCAAAACCGCCGCTATCTCATTTGCCAATCCAAATATAGAGAGCAAGTCTGCACGATTGGAGGTTAACTCTATTTGAAACACCCAATCGCCATTTTCTTTAGTCAAACTCTCTACCTCAATCCCCGCCAGAGTGAGTTTTTCCGCAATACAGGAAGGCTTTTCTTTAGGGTCAAAAAATTCCTTAATAAAATTAAGAGTGAATTTCATAATTATCCAAATTGATTAAGAAATCTTAAATCATTCTCAAAGAATAGTCTTATATCCGCAATTCTATACTTAAGCATAGCGATTCTTTCCACCCCCATCCCAAAGGCAAATCCTCTGAATTTTTTTGGATTAATACCACAGTTTTTTAAAACCTCAGGGTGAATCATCCCGCATCCTAAAATTTCAAGCCACCCTTTACCTTTACATACAGAACACTTCCCTCCATCTTTTAACCCCTTCCCTCCACAGATGATACAACTTATATCCACCTCTGCGGAAGGCTCAGTAAAAGGAAAATAATGAGGGCGGAAACGTAATTCTATCTGAGATGAGAAAAATTCCCACGCAAAATGATAAAGAACTCCTTTAAGATGAGAAAAATTTATCTCTTTATCTACACAAAAACCTTCAATCTGATGAAACATAAAAGAATGGGATGCGTCGGGATTATCCGGTCGATAAACTCTTCCTGGAGAAATCACTGCTAAAGGAGGGGTTCTTTTTTCCATAACTCTTATCTGAGAAGGAGAGGTATGGCTTCTTAAAAGATACCTTCCCCCCTCTGAGGGAGGAATATCTAAGTAGAAAGTATCAAAGACATCTCTTGAGGGGTGTTCTAAAGGTATATTTAGTGCTGAGAAATTATGCCATTCATCCTCTATCTCTCCTCCTTCCACAATTTGAAAGCCTAACCTTTTAAAAATTTTACATATCTCCTCCATCACCTGACCAATAATATGTCTTTTCCCTAAATTCAGTTTAGAAGCAGGAAGGGTAAAATCTATTATTTCTTCTTTTTCTTCAAACTCCCTCTCCTTTCTCTCTATCCATTCCGTTATTTTTTTCTTGGCAGAATTAAGTAATTTGCCCAGATATGCTTTTTTTTCTTTCTCTAAATCAGGAAGGGCTGAAAACAACTGATTAATGAAAGATTTTCTTCCCAAATAGTATATTCTCAGCTCCTCCAGCTCCTTGACGGTTTTTACTCCCTCAATTCTTCCTCTTGCTTCCTTCTCTAAATTAACTATTTTCTCTTCCATATTCTATTTTTTATAAGATATATTAAGGCTAATGTCAAACAAATAATTCCTAAAATGAAAGAAAGCTTAATCTTAAAAGAGGATATCTTTTCTTCTCTTAAGAAACCCTCCTCTTTTATCTCTATCTTATAAGCATGAATATCAGTGGTTTTATGTTGGGGGCAGAAGAGATGAAAAACCCCTTTTATCTTTAAGATATCCCCTCTTTCCTTATAAGAACCGTAGTGGGTTATTCTCCTCTGCCACAAAGTATCCTTAATAAACACTCCCAAAACTATATCCTTATCTCTATCTTTTACATTTATCCATACACCATCTTCCTCCTTGAGGGGTTCTCCTACTACTTCTGCTTCAATTTCTACTACTTTTTTGTCAAATAAAGAGGGGTTTTTAAGAAGGTCTTCTAAATTATGAGCATATAGGTTAAAAAGAAAAAAATAGAAAAATAGAAAAAAAACAAATCTTCTCATTTTCGCAGTAAAGAAAGTGAATACCCCAAAGCAATAAATATAGAAAGAAATTCTAACCGTCCCAACCACATCTGGAAGATATAGACCAATTTCAAAAGTGCAGGCATAGAAGGATGAGTGATACCCAGGGAAAGCCCTACGTTGGCAGTAGCAGAGACCGACTCAAATAAAGAAGAAAGAAAAGGATAGCCGTAAAAAAGCCCTACCAAAGCTCCCAAAAGGTAAAAAACAAAGTACAGACTTATGATGATAAAGGCTTCTCTTACAGGCGCTTGCTCTAAAATCTTATCTTCCAGATGGTGATAGGTATCCTTATATACCGCCTTATAAGGCATAATTATTCTTTTAATCTCTCCTTTAATTGCTTTAATTATCAGGCCCAAACGCATAAGCTTTATTCCTCCTGTGGTAGAACAAAGCCCCCCTCCTATTGCCATAGCAATAATGAGAATAAAAAGCGTGCTCTCTTTAAACCTATTTATCTGAAAAAAAGAAAGGTTTGTAAATCCACATCCTGTATGGGCACTAATTAACTGATAAAATCCTTCACGGAATAAAAACCAGTGGTTATTCTTCAGAGAAAGATAAAGTAATCCTGTTAAAATTACTAAAGAAGAAAAAAATACTTTTATTTCAAAGTTTTTAAAAATCTCTTTACGGCTTTTTCGCCACAACCAAAAATGGAGATTAAAATTCATTGCCCCCAGAATCATAAATATGAGAGTGATTATCTCCAAGCTGAAACTATGGTAATAAAATATACTCCCTGTATGGGGAGAAAAACCTCCTGTGTCAAAAGAAGCAAAAAAAAGGCAGAAAGCATGGACAATTGCTTTAATCCAGCTCAATCCTTTTCGCAAAAGAATAAAAGTATAAAAAAACACTCCCATTCCTAAGTAGATAAAACTCACCTTCCAGATGAATCTTGCGGTAGCAATAATGTTAGGAAATATTTTTTCTCCCCTTGCTTCCCCAAAATATAGGCTGACCCCTCCTTTTTGGGCGGAAGCCAGAAAAGATATTCCTGCCAGAATTATCCCTTGCCCTCCAATAAACATCATCAGGTGTCTCCACAGATTACAGCTTAAAGAGAGATGTTCTAAATCATTAACCAAACTTAATCCTGTGGTAGCAAATCCACTCATTGCCTCAAACCAGGCATCTAAAAATGAGTTCCAGTGGGAAGAGAAATATAAAGGCAAAGCCCCAAGAAGAGAAGCAAAAATCCAGCTTAAACTCACTATGAAGAAAGAATGAACCCATCCCACCTCTTTCTTGTATGGGAAGACAAGAATCATCAAAAATCCTAAGGAAGCACTTATAAGAAAAGAAAGGAGAAAATCGTAAAAAGGAGCAAATTCCTTAAAAATGCCTGCGGAAAATAAAGGAATAAGAAAAAAACAGGCTAACCCCAGAACTATTCTTCCCAAAATATGGAAGATAGTAAGAAAATCGTCTTTATCTGGGGAGATAATCATCCCAGAATTAAAGAGAAAAGATACCCTAAACCTAAAATAAAAAAGGCAAAAAGAATCTCGGTAAAAATCCCTAAAATTATCCTCATAATTTCCCTACCAAAGCCTGTATCAGTTCTTTCTCTTTATCGATTAAAGTAGCGGCAATCACCTCATCATCAGCCAAAATCAAAGTATTACCTTTAGGAACAATAATTCTTGTTCCTCTCAAAATAGAGACCAGAACTGCATCCTGAGGAAGTTTTATCTCTCGTACTTTTTTATTAACAATAGAAGAGGTGGGAGGGATATCCACCCTTACTATAGAAAGCCTTCCTTTTTTTATACTTAAAAGATTCATCACATCAAAAAAAGAGGCTTCCTCTTCAACAATATGGGCAATGATTGAGGTAGAGTCTACAGGAACATCTACCCCCATATACCTGTAGAGAGGAAGGTGCCGGGGGTCATTTACTTTTGCTACCGTTCTTTTTATCTTAAAAATTTCCTTAGCTAAATTACAAATAATGATATTATCCTCATCGGAAGGAGTAATACTTACCAATACATCTGCCTTCTCCAGCTTTGCTTCTTTTAAAATATTAGGATAAGAAGCATCTCCACAGATGATAAAAATATTCTTTAACTCCTCCGCAATTTTCTCACAGACACCTTTTGATTTATCGATTATACAGACCTGGTGTTTATCCTCCTTAAGTTTTCTTGCCAAAAGTTTCCCCAGGCCTGAGCCACCAACAATTACGATATACATTTTTTAAAAACTTCTACCAAAAGGTAGGTGCGATTAATAATAATTAAGCCCTCCTCAGATAATGCTTTCTTTTTATTGAGCTCATAAACTTGAAGAATTACCTTTTTTAATTTGCTGTATTTTCTTTTGATAAATTTTCCTACTACCAGATTAAGATTATCGTTACCGGTAACCAGAACTACAACATCTGCTTCTTTTATTCCTGCTTTCTCTAACGTCTCTATATCTAAAACATCTCCCACAATTTTTTTTCCATTGAAATCCTGAGGCAGTTCTTCTAACGCCTGAGAGGACCTGTCGATTACTACCACGTTGTTTTCCTGACAAAGCTCCTCCGCTAAAGCCTTACCCGTTTTGCCACAGCCGGCAACAATAATATACTTCATCTCTTTGCTAATTCTACCAGCCTGTCAAAGACCTGAGGTTCTTCAGCCGCTAAGTGAGCAAGGATATCTCGGGAAAGATTAACATTATTCTTCTTTAAACCATGGATAAATTCTCGATAGCTCAGGCCCCTTTCTCTTACAGCAGCATTTATTCTCACAATCCAGAGGCGGCGAAATTGACGCTTTTTAGTCCTTCTGTCCCGATAAGCATAAACTAAAGCTCTTCTTAAAGTTTCTTTTGCCCGTCTTAAAACATTTTTACGCTTACCCCAATATCCTTTAGTTAATTTAAAAATCTTCTTCTTCCTTTTGCGTGCAGCTACACTGTGTCTTGTACGCATTTCTCTCCTTTCCTTTACCTGTAAGGTAAAGCCCTTTTTACCATCTTCTTATCAGAAACAGCAACCAATGTCTTCTTTTTCAATGCTCTTTTTCTCTTTCTTGTCTTTCCGCTTAAAAGATGCCGCTGTCCGGCTTTGGAACGTAAAAGTTTCCCCTTAGCGGTGATTTTTATCCTCTTAGCCAGAGCTTTTTTCGTCTTTAGTTTAGGCATCTTCCCCTCCTATTTTGGCCCCAGAATCAAAATTAATGTCTTCCCCATAAGCTGAGGGGCTTTTTCTACCTTACCTTTTTCTTCTATATCTTTTATCAGCCTTTCCAACAATTTCCTTCCTATCTCCTGATGAGCAATCTCTCTTCCTTTAAAGAATAATCTTATTCTAACTTTATGTCCTTTTTCTAAAAATTCCCGCATATGTTTCAATTTAATCTGATAATCATGTTCATCAATTCTTGGAGAAAACCTTATCTCTTTAAGCTGAGCGTGTTTATGGTGCTTTTTCGCCTCCCTTTCCTTTTTCTCCTGTTCATACTTATATTTGGCAAAATCCATTATCCTGCATACTGGAGGATTCGCTTGCGGAGCTACCTCCACTAAATCCAATCCAAAATCAGCTGCTTTTTTTAAAGCCAAACTACGAGGAAAAATTCCTAATTGTTCACCATTCGGGCCAATTACCCTTAATGTCTTTGCCCAAATTCTCTCGTTAATACGAATATTCTTTCGAATAATACCTCCTTTCTAAATCTCTTCTTTTAACTTTTGAATAAATTCCTCTATCTTTATCCTTCCTAAATTTTTATTTTCTCTCCTTACTGAAACTGCCCCCTCCCCTACCTCTCTTTCTCCCAGAATAAGGATGTAAGGAACTTTCTCTGTCTCTGCTTCTCTGATTTTACGAGATAACGTCTCTTCTCTTAAATCCACCTCCACACGAAAATTCTCTTTTTCCAGAATTTCCTTTATCTTAAAACCATAATCTTTAATATTGCTTTTGACGGTTAAAATTTTAATCTGTACAGGGGCAAGCCACAAGGGAAATCTTCCCCCAAAATGCTCCACCAAAGTAGCGATAAATCTTTCTATGCTTCCTAAAATCACCCGATGAAGCATTACTACTCTTTTATGCCGACCATCTTTATCTTGATAGGTAATATCAAATCTTTCCGGAATACTATAATCAAGCTGAAGGGTAGCACACTGCCAGGATCTTCCTAAAGCATCTTTAAGCTTAATATCGATTTTAGGGCCATAAAAAGCGCCCTCTTTGGGGTTAATCTTATAAGGAATATTTCTTTTCTTTAAAACCTCCTCTAAAATCTCTTCTGCCTCATCCCAGTTCTGCGGGTCACCAATGAAATCATCCGGACGAGTGCTTAACTCTGCAGAAAACTTTTGAAATCCAAATTTTTTTAAAGCCATCTCGATAAATTCTAAAACTCCTTCAATCTCTGAATAAAGATCTTCCTCTTTACAAAATATATGCGCATCGTCCTGAGTGAATCCCCTTACTCTTAAAAGTCCGCATAATACCCCACTCTTCTCGTAACGATAAACCGTCCCTAACTCAAAAATTCTTAAAGGAAGCTGGCGCCAGCTTCTTACCTGTGACTGATAAATAAGAATATGCCCGGGGCAATTCATCGGTTTTAACATAAATTCCTGGTTCTCTTTTTTTATAGGATACATATACTCCTCATAAAAATCTAAATGCCCTGATTTCTTCCATAATTTTTTATCCATAATGTGAGGGGTAACCACCAGCTTATAGCCTTTTTTTAAATGTTCCTTTATTAACCAATCCTCAATAACTCTTCTCAAAATCGCTCCCCGAGGAAGATAAAAGACCAATCCTGCCCCTGCTTCATTATGATAAATTTCAAAAAGCCTCAACCTTTTTCCTAAAATACGATGGTCTCTTTTTTTTGCCTCTTCCAATTTTTTAAGAAATTCGTCCAGCTCCTCCTGAGTAAAAAAGGCTGTTCCATAGATACGTTTAAGTTGAGGGTTGCTTTCTTTTCCTCGCCAGTAAGCACCGGATAAGGAAAGGAGTTTAAAATACTTCACTTCTTTAGTAGAATTAAGGTGAGGCCCTCGGCATAAATCAGTGAAATCGTTATGTTTGTAAATGCTTACTGTATCGGAGTCTATTTCCTCAATAAGTTCTAACTTATACGCCTCTCCTCTTCGAGAGAAGAACTTTTTTGCTTCTTCCTTACTCCATTCTTCTTTTATAAAAGGGTAGTCTTTTTCTACTATTTCTTTCATCATTTTCTCTATCTGAGGCAAATCTTCCTCCTTTAAAGGAGCGTCAAAATCGTAATAAAAACCCTCCTCTGTGGCTGGCCCGATTCCCAGCTTTGCCTGAGGATATATCTTTTTTACCGCACTTGCCAAAATATGTGCACAGGAATGTCTTAATGTAGCTATCTCCATAACAATTTAATTAATGGGCGCACCCCGACTTGAACGGGGGACCTTTTGCATGTCAAGCAAACGCTCTAACCAGGCTGAGCTATGCGCCCATTTAACTTTTACTAATTATCTCTTTTCTTTCTGTAAAAATTTTTCAAAATATTCCCTGCTTTCCTCTACAAATCTTTTGATGCTATCCCATTTTATATCTAAATACTCATGAGCTAAAATATTTCTTAATCTCACCCATTCTCCAAACTTATCAATTCTTACATCTTTAAACTCATCAAAATTTGCTAATTTCAAAAATATCTCTCTATAATAATCGGGGATTTTAATTTTATTACTTGCCAAAATAACCTCTCCTATATCAATAGCAGAATTTATTAAATTCTCCACCCATCTTTCTACCTCATGTCTTTTATGAATATCCTCATAATCCTTGTAAGAAAACTTTTGAAAATATTCATAAAGAGTTAATTCTTCTTCCAGAAATAGAACGATTTTTTTCAACCTCTCTTTGGCAGAAGCAGAAAGAGAATTCGCTTTCTGATAGATTTGGTAGTATCTATCCACAAATTCTCTGTAGTCAGAAGAGGCTTTTAGACTTATAATTAAAATCTTTAAAAATAAATCTTCATCTTTAACCATTAGGGGCTGGCCTTCTCTCAATATAGAAGCTACAATATTTAAAGGGGCTCTATTTAATACTACCAAATCTATATCATCTGTCTTTAAAATATCTGCCAAATCCGCCCAAACTAAACTTGCTTGAGGATAACTTTTTGTCTCCTCTATCTCTAATCTCTCCTCAGGCTTAAAATAAACACCTATATCCCAATCAGAAATTTTACTCTCCTCTCCTTTAACTTTTGAACCAAAAATAAATGCTAATACTATATCTTCCCTTTTTAAAAAATATTCCTTTATCTGATTAACCTTTTCTTCGTCCATTCTTCTAACATAATAGAATGGGCGGGGAGGGACTCGAACCCTCACGGTCCCAAAGGACCATGGGATTTTAAGTCCCAGGCGTCTGCCTATTCCGCCACCCGCCCATAGCCTTCTCTTTATCTCCTTGACTTATTA
>Ga0164318_10001195_pt1 | contig 22628 bp, 33 predicted proteins | sample GuaBasSedimGuay9_FD_113734 | JGI IMG/M metagenome (GOLD analysis project Ga0164318, IMG submission 113734) | Subseafloor sediment microbial communities from Guaymas Basin, Gulf of California, Mexico - Guay9, Core 4571-4, 0-3 cm | ecosystem: Environmental > Aquatic > Marine > Hydrothermal vents... | reverse complement strand
TCTTCTTTGCTGATTTTTAATTAACTTTATTAACTTTCACGTTGGAATTAATTTCAGTGAGTAATATGCGCTATCAGATGAAGGTAGAAGAGATAATGAACAAGAACCCGGTTTTTGTAGAACCAGACACCCCAGTACAGGAAATCGTAAGAATCATGAAAGAGAAGAAAATCGGCTGTGTTATCGTTAAGAACAAAAAACCACAAGGAATAGTTACAACCAGAGACATTGTGTTTAAGCATCTTGGAGAAGGGAAAGGACAAACTGCAAAAGATATAATGACAACTGATTTAGTGACGGTATCTCCAAACAAAACAATAGAGGATGCTGCTGCGCTGATGGTGGCTAAACACATAGAAAGATTGCCGGTAATGCATTATGGAAAACTCGTCGGAATCATATCAACGACAGATATTCTCAGGGCAGAGCCAGAGCTGTATAAAAACGTGCTTGAAGGCTTGAAGATGGGAAAGGGCGGTTTTGTTGGTCGTGGAGTAGATTTTGGTCAGTGCGAGTCATGTGGAAACTATTCAGATGACTTGGAAGAGGTCAATGGACAGTGGCTTTGCGAGGAGTGCAGAGAGGCAGAGTCATAAACGGTCGTGTTTAAATGTTACGAGACTGTTGCGCACTTTTAATATTCTTTGGCTCTACAGAGGCAGTCCTGATAGCATTAGCTATGTTTCTCTTTTATCTTAAGATAAAAACAGAAAAAAGAGGGAAAAAATGACGAGAATAATCGACAAACTGCTTAACGAAACGCTTTTTTTCAATATTTCTGAGCCTATTCTGGCTGTTGAAAAAATAAAAGAGGTGTGCGCAAAGCACGGTGAGTTGAAGGAAAAAGAGACAAAGACCCTTTCAGATGGTCCTGTCCTTAAGACCATTTCAGAGTTCAGCGTCTCTAATGTTCTCGACAGATTTTCAAGGATAAACTTCTTTTTTGTTGTTGAAGGAAGAAAAAACAACGTTGAGAATAAAGGAGAACTTTCTATTAATATAAAAGGCGAGTATGTCTTGGTATCAGGTACTAAAAAAGGTTTCTTTTCTCGGGTGTTCCAAGATTTTTATATGAGGGAAATAGCAAGCAAAAGAAATCCAGATAAAATCGTGAACGAAGAAGCAAAGCGGATAATAAAGGAAATTGAAGACAAGTTGAAGAACAACACATAGCACTACGCAAAACTTTAAATTTCTCAATATAATTATTTATTGACCCACCAGCCCTCAACTGTCCGAGCTTACACATTTTGTGCGCAGTGAAGAACAGCGTTACTGGTGGGTCATTCTTATCTTCGTGGTTTTTGTGTCCAGCAAAATCAAACAAAACGACATGAAGAAGAGCAGTTTTTTAGCCACGGTTAAAAAAGAAGCTGTTATCGTGGAAGGAAAAAAAGATTATGTTGCTTTGGAGCAGCTTGGATTTAAAAATATAATTAATATCAACAAAGGCAAAGCACTTTTTGCTGTTGCTGAAGATATAGCTATGAAGCACCGCTCTGTTATTATTTTATCTGATTTTGACAGAAAAGGAAAAGAGATATGCGCCAAGCTCACAAAAATGCTGGAAGATAGACATGTGAAAGTCAACAAAAAAGCACGTAGACTTCTGAAAAAAATCTTTGAAAAGCCATACGTAGAGAGCTGGAAAAAGAGCGGTGGCGCCTAGTATTGTTTTATTAAATCTTTCTATATAATTCTTTTTCATGAAAAAGACAATAGAAGTTTTTGTTAAGACGGATCAGCCAGAGTTTCGTATAGAGCAAAAGGAAGGACGAACCATAATTTTTTTACGGGCGAAGCCAGAAAATGATGCCGCTAACCGAGAGCTGGTTAACGAGCTTAGAAAAATATACAAAGATGTGAAGCTGCTACGCGGTTTCAACTCTAAAAGAAAGACTTTACTTATTGATGAATAGCAATTCGTCAGGCAGCGAAGAGAGAGAAAAGGTTTTTATAATTTTCCATGAATTAGATTTATAGTCAAAGCCAGAACTTTGTGGTTTATCATATTCATTTGGGTTTTGTATATGTTTTTTACAAATAAGAAACAACCTTGTCTTGTTTAGATTAAACTGAGTTCTGGCCTTTTCATATACAAGATTATATAATTAAGAGGTGATATTAATGGCTAAACTAGCCCAGAATTTTGCTAAGTATTTAATACATGCCAGACTTTCGGCGCAAGGAGTCATAGAAAAACCAGATGTGATAGGTGCTATATTCGGGCAAACCGAGGGTTTGCTTGGGGCAGACCTGGATTTAAGAGAGCTACAGAGAACAGGAAGAATAGGAAGGATAGAAGTTAAGGTAACCACGAGAAAAGGCAGCAGTGAGGCATATATAATCATACCTTCTAGTCTTGATGCGTCCGAGACATCGTTGATAGCATCTTCTTTAGAGACTATAGAAAAGGTCGGTCCTTGTGATGCTAAGATCAGAGTTGAAAGAGTAGAAGATGTTAGGTCTCAAAAAAGAAGGTATGTTATAGATCGAGCAAAAGAGATACTGAAACAGCTGATGGAGGAGGGCATCCCAGATTCACAAAAAATCTCAGAGATGATAAAAGAGTCTGTAAGAAGTTGGGAAGTTTCCTCGTATAATGGTCTTTCTTGTGGACCAAACATCACAGACTACGACGAGATAATTATTGTGGAAGGAAGGGCAGATGTTATTAATCTTTTGAAAAATGGAATAAGAAATGTGATAGCTATAGAAGGTTCAAAAATACCAAAAGCCATCTGTGATCTGACAAAAGAAAAAATAACAACAGCATTTCTAGATGGAGATCGTGGGGGAGACCTTGACCTTAAAAAACTACTAAGCGTGGCAGATATAGATTTTGTCGCGCGAGCAGAAAAGGGTAAAGAGGTTGAAGACCTTTCTAAAAAACAGATCTACAAAGCGCTAAGAGAAAAAACACCCGTCGATCAAGTTATTGATCAAATAAAGGCAAACGGCGGTTTCGTGGACCTTAAAGAGGAAAAAACAGAGCCAAAGAGACTTGTCGACGACAGAAGAGCCAGCGTCTTTAAAGAACTTTTAGACCAGTTGACTGGTACACACGCAGCCTTTCTTGTTGATGACAACCTAAAGACCATGAGTAAGATTCCTGTAAGTGAGCTTCAGAACGTTATTCACGATTTTTCAAACATTCACGCGCTTGTATTCGACGGGAAGATAGACCAAGCCATGGTTGACCTAGCTGCTCATAAAAATATAAAATATCTGGTTGGAACAGGTTTCAAGCAGCGGGTAGATTTTCACTCTGTCACGGTTTTGACACCAAAGAATCTTGTCAGGTAGGTGCAAAAACAAAGAACAGAATAAAAGCAGGAAAATAAGAAAGAAAACAAAAATAAAACAAATAATTATTTTTGATTATTTCTTCTTTTTCTTTTTTTTCACCCGTTTCTACTCCTAACTGATATTTTCTATGGCCAGAAAAAATGAAGAATTCGATAGCTTTTTGGTCTTCTCTGAGATGAATTTTAAGGTTTTTTAAAAAACCGATTTTTTTATTTTGTCAAAATTTTGGCATTGTTTTTTAGTAGGATTGTATCCTCGATGCGCACGCCACCCAGCTTTTTATCATAAACAGCCGGCTCTATTGTGAAAACCATATTCTTCTCTAATTTGGTGTCATCGTCTATACAGGGCGGTTCGTGTATTTCAAGTCCAACACCATGCCCAAGAGCATGGTAGTTCAGAAAAGATTTTTTTTCTAGTCCAACCTTTTTGAATTTTTTTCTGGCTAGATCGAAAAGAAGTTTAGAAGACACCCCGGGTTCTAACACATCGATAATCTCTTTTTGCACTCCAGACACGGCATCTATTATTTTTTCTAGGTTTTTGTTTTTTCTTATCAAAAAAGTGCGAGAGAAATCTGACCTATAATGTTCATAACAACACCCGAAATCCAAAAGAACATGGTCCTTTATTTTTCTTTGACTGGCGCTTGCATGGATTTCTGCGGAATGGGGACCGGAACCAACGAGTGGAGTAAAACTTATGGTCATCCCATTCTCAAATATTTTTTTAATAATCCACTCTTTCAGATCGAGCTCTGTTTTGAATTTTTGTTTTATATTTTTTTCAATGAGTTCATTAAATATTTTTTTTGTAGTTTTACCAGCATTCTTAATTTTTCTTATTTCTTCATCATCTTTGATCATTCGTATCTTTTCCAGCTCGTCTTCAAGCAAAACTACTTTGATGCCAAAACGTTTCAACCTTTTAACTATACCGAATGCGGTTTGTTTTTCTATACCAATTTTCATTCCTTTGAGCTTTCTTAGATTTTCTAATTTCTTTTTCCACGCTTCTTTTTCGAACCCCGATAAAACTTTTTTATCGGAAGAGGTATAAATGATTCTTTTTCTTTCCATTAAGAGAAGAGCAGAAAACCAGTTATCATAAAAATCGCTAAAGTAGAATATATTTGGTGTTGTTGTCCACGACTCAGTCGGAGAATATCTTGAAAACAGAAGAATGCCATCTAAGTTTTTCTTTTTGATAATTTTTTCTACAGATTTTAATCTACATTTCAAAACATATTTCACGTTATTTTCACCACAATTTATTCAAGAAAACTATTTCTTCTTTTTATGTCTCATCTTTTTTCTTTTCTTTTTCAGCTTATGTTTTTTCATTTTCTTTCTTTTTCTTTTCTTACCACAAGGAATTTCAACCACCTTTTTAATTATGTCTTTCTTAAATATAAAAATTAAATCCCCTTTCAATTTTCGTAACAGAACTTACCATTTTCTATTAATGTCTTCTCTCGCCCATTAGGATAAACAGCGTTCAGAGTGACGCCCTGATGTGTGACAAAGTCCCAATGTAGTGAAGAATCGCTCGTGCCACCGTACATATTGTTTTTTCCGATGGCTACATGTATTGTTCCCCCAATCTTCTCATCCGTCAAAAGATAACCTATTATTTTATTTATCACAGGATTTAGACCGATACCAAGCTCTGCGACGTTTGTTGTTCGGATAGTTTTATAGTGCTTACGGTCGATCTCTACAGATTTTCGTATAGTTTTTTTCAGCAGGTTTTCGTTTTTTTCAGCAGTTGTTTTCCTTAAGTCTAATTTACCTTTTTTAAAAACAAGTCTGATGTTTTCAATTATTTTTCCCGTGAATTTATCTCTTCTTTTTGGTGATATCAAAACCCCCTCTCCCGTGGTCTCTATCGGAGCTATAAAAACTTCTCCTGCTGGAAGGTTTCCACCAACATCTTTGTTTCTTATATCTTTATCGCTTATGAAGCCATCATCGACATTTATTCGACGGTTAAAAATTTTCAGCCTGAGGTTCGTGCCAAACTCATCTGTTACGTGGACATATTTCGCTTTCTTCAGGTGTCTTACCAAGAATTCCGATTTTTTAATCAGGACATCCCTTCCCACAAGCATCCCGTCAAATATGAATTTTTTAAGTAGGCTATATTTTACTTCAAGATAATCAGCCAGTTCTTTGCTTGGATAACCAACATAGCACCATTTTACGCCCTTTTTATCCATTTTCTTACTAACTGCTTGACTACCGGCAATAGCAGCTGACATTTTTTTATGCGGTATGTTCTCTTCTATTTTTGGATCTTTCGGATATTCCAGAACAATGTAGTTGTTCAGCACGTCGACAAGCTTTAGGCTCATTTTCGATGTCGTGGAAAGAAATTTTGTGGGCACACGATCATAAACAGCCCCGTAGAATTTGTCAGAGCGCGTTGAAAAAAAGACATCTATACCCCGTTCTAGAGACAGAAGAGCAATTTCTTCGACAAGTTCCTGCTGGTGCAACCCACCCTTGATTAATAGCGTTTCGTTTTTTTTCATATTCATAGAACTTGTTATTTGCTTGGCGAGCATTTTTCTTAGCGATGCTTTCATCTAATCACCTTATCTAACCACTTTTATATTCCAATATTTTTCTGAATTTATTCTAATTTGTAGATTTGTGTTATATCTTTATTCCCAAGTTCCTTAAATCTTTTTTTAGTTGTTCTAGATTCCTAAACAGAACCCCACAAATTCCAACACTCTCCGCTCCAACTATGTTTTTTTCTTTGTCGTCTATAAAAACGACTTCGTGTGGAGAGGCTCCTAGTTTTTTCAACACATATTTATATATTGCTTTTTTTGGCTTCATTTTTCCAATATAGCATGAAAAAAACAAACGGTCAAAATATTTTTTCATTGCGTAATTCCTAACCAAGTGTCTTGATATATCTCTTATATTGTTGGATAATAGTATAAGTTTATACTGTTTTCTATTTTTTAGTTCGGTAAGAAAATGCAACATTTCTTTTTTTGGTTTTATTGTGTTAAATAAAATATCTCTGATTTCGGTTATTTTTATTTTAGTCCTTTCTGAAAACTCACTCCAAAATACGCTACACTTTATCTTTCCAAGCTCAAATTTTTTGAGCTTCTTCTTTAAAGCCTTATGAATGAGTTCTTCATCCTTACCCGTTTTTTTACTAAGTTTCTTTGAGAGCTCTCTAGTTAGAGCTTTTGGTGCAATGACACCGCCATAGTCAAAAATAATGAATCTTATATTCTTCATCGCTTTCTTTTTATCTTTCATACAACCTCAACCCTTTCTCCTATAATTTCTAGGCTTCCTTTATATTTCTGAACTTTTCCAATTACCTTGACTATATCTCCGTTTTTGAGGGTATAAATAAAAGGCATTTTTTCAGCGGCATTCTTAAACACAACAACTTTTATTCTATCTTCCGCGTCATTTATGGTTAAAAACACATGGCCGCTATTGCTTGATATTGTCTCAACATTTCCATAGACGCAAACCCGTTTTCCGATCTGTTTTTCTCCGATCAGGTGAATTTCCGTGTTCTCTGGTCCGATGGTTTTTGTTACCAAAAAAAGGCCAAACACACCAAGAACGGCGACAATCCAGCATATTCTATGAAACATCCTATCAGAGAACATAATTCTTTTTTTATGAGAAGATTTAAGAATATTCCTTGGTCACCCCCTTTCTGGTTCTGATAAATAAAAAATCCCAAGATCTTCGTAAATAGGCCCTTTTGGTGTGAGGGTGCTTTTTTTCAGTTTGATGCTTTTAACAGCCATTTCTCCTACCCTAACGCGTTCTAGTCTCTCAAGTATTTCCGACATTCTTTTTCTATCTTTGATATATTTATCACGGCATATTGTAAGGTGTGGCGTGTCTGACTTTTTTCCTGGCACGGCCCGATTTACTTGCTGTTGAAGGTTAGCCATTTTTTCTTTGTTTTTTTCAACGCCAAGCCACAAAACCCTGATGTAGTTTGTAGATGGAAATGCGCCAACCCCACGAATATCAATAAGAAACACGCTGTTGTTTTTTGCTACCCGGTCAAGCTCTTCTTTGATTTTTTCTAGTTGGCTTTCCTTGACTTCACCAAGGAATTTGATTGTGAAATGCAGGTTTTCTGGCTCGGTGAACTTTATTTTTCCGAGCCCGTCAAACTTCTTTTGCACGGCTCGAACGGCGTTTCTAAGCGATGGGTCCAGATCGACAGAAACGAAGCATCTCATAGTAATTATTCATAGAAAAATAATTAAATAGGTTAATAATAGGTTAATATATCCACTTAGTCGCGTTTGTGAGCATTGATTGAAAACGGGCAAAGACGACTAAAATAAAGCACTTTAGATGGTCTTAGACCATAAAAAACTATTTATAGACAGCTGTCTAAAAAAACAATACGGCGTGTTATGTGTGTGTTTTATGGTTGTGTTAGATATAATCTATTTAGGATTTACACCCCCTTTCAACAGGCAGACAGCCGTGGTATGGTGATAGTATTATGGTAGATAGAAAAAGCGGGGCAAGGCGGGGGAGGCCGGGCGGTCCCGACCCAAAGAAAATTATGCTTATAGTCAAAATATTATATGATAATCAAGAAGGGCTGTGGCTACGAGAAATAGCAAATCGTGCCAGATTACATCCCTCCACAGTGAGCCACTATATTGAGACTTTTCTTGCCCCAATCGTAGAAGACCGAAAGCTCGGCGAGGAAAAGCCAATTCTAAGAATGATAAGGCTCAAGCCACTTGTTATAGAAAAGATTTCTCAAGGAGAGAGTCTTTCTAATATTTTGAGGTATCTAAAGCTTATGGAAAAGTTCAGGTCTATATGACTTTTTGGTGTGAGATTGTCTATGGTGCATGTATTTTAGTGATTTTTAGTGGTTATATTGCTTTTTGAATCTCACCTCTGTAGTAGTAGTTTTCTTGGTAAAAAATGAAAGAAAACACCACTTTTTTAACCCATGTGAACATATATGAACATAATATGAACTTTTCAATTGCGTATTTATTTCCGGAGATTCTTGCTCACACCGCAATTTTCTCCTTTTAACTCTCACAAAATACAGCAAATTATTAAGAATTTGTCGGTATTTCCTTGTTTTTTCTTTCCCTTATTTTTAAGAATTTACCAGGAATTTATGTTCACATTTAGTTCACATTTGTTCATATTTTAGTCCCTCATGTTCACGTGAACTTCACATTTAGTTCACATACTATTCACATTTAGATATTAAGTTCACGTGAACTTCACATTTAGTTCATTTTTATTTCACGTATCATCATCCTGTTCACGTGAAATAATTTCTACTCGCGTGAAATAAACGTGAACATTATGTGAAAAATGTTAGAATGGCGTGAACTTCGCGTGAACATTGCGTGAATATACCACTCAAGTAGAAATAGAAACAAACACAGATCAATACATTCAACACGACGCAGTGTAAATTTAACAGACATAATATATTTGATTTGTCTTAAATGAAATATAAAAATCATTGTAAAAATACGGCTGATGCTGTGCTATACACAACTATTTAAATACGTTTCCAAATAATAAAAATGTGAACATACGTGAACAAATGTGAACTTCGCGTGAACAAATATGAACGAAACATGAACAATAAATATAAGGCGGTTTTATGGGCCAAGAAGGAGAGACGGAAGATTATAGAAAAACTACAGTTGTGAATCTTCCTTTCGCAGAAGAAAAAGAAAAATCACCCCCGACCGATAAAAACGAAGTAGAGGTGAATGACTGGTTGAGAGAGCAGGGATGGTCTTCCAATCCCTTCACCTTAAGCATTAATCCAGAGTTTTTTGTTGGCTACGACGAGCAATGCAAAAAAATCCTCAGAAACATTGAAGAAAAACATAAGTTAGCTTTGATAATAGGCCCGACCGGGTCTGGGAAGACAACATTCTTAAAGTGGATTGAAAAAAAGATTTCAGCAGAAAAAGAATTTATACCGCTTTTTATAAGCAAACCCCCGGACACCCCAGAAGAGCTCGCCCTAATTTTTAAAGAAAAGTTCAAACCATCATTTCTAGAAAGGCTACTGTTTTTTATATACCCAATCCCTCACATAAAAACACCGCACCATATTCCAGAATTTGTGAACAAGAGACTGGGAGATCGCTATCTTCTTGTTCTGTGTGACGAGGTGCACGAGTCAGATATGGATGTTTTGGAGTGGCTTCGTGTTCTGAGTGACCAAATTAATAATATTATCATCATTCTTTCTGGTCTTCCGATTTTTGATGAAATACTTGCTATGAAACTCCAATCATTCCAAAAAAGAATTATTACTAGGGTCGAGCTTGTTTCTCTTTCAGAAAAAAACATGAAGGAGTTGATCAGAAAAAGAATAGAAACAGTTGGAGGGAAATACCCTAGCCCATTCACAGAAGATACCCTAGAAAAAATTTACGAAAAGACAGGAGGATTTCCAAGAGAGGTGATTCGCGTCTGCGACAGACTTGTTAATTATGCGATAGAAAACCACACGCATATAATAACGCCAGACTTCCTAGACAACCTTGAAAAGAGCAAAGAAGAAAAAAAGGTTTCACTTAACCTTCTTGATAATCTTCCGTATAGACAGCGCGAGATAATAGAATTGCTAATCAAGAGAGACATGCGACCGCGGGATATAGTCAACTCCATAGACCTTTCAAAATACAAAAGCAGGCAACACGCTCTCCGTTCTGTCAACAATATACTTCAGAGACTTATGAAAGACGGTGTGGTCGAAAGGAGGACTCGTGGTAGGTCATTTGTTTACACGCTGAGTACACGTGCAAAGACAATTCTGGTCAAGGCTTAGTATGAGCTCGTATAAAGAGGCTAACTGAAAATGCGACTAAACCCTCACATAAAAAAATCAAAAAACAAAACAGATAAGAAAGCGAAAAAAATCATAGCTATAACAGGCATGCCAGGAGCAGGAAAAACGGAAACAAGAAAAATAATGGAAAAAAGAGGAATCCCTGTTGTTGTGATGAGACATGTTGTTGAAAATGAGATGAGAAAAAAAAATATAGCGTTGACAAACAAGAACCTTCGGGAATACGCAGATGGTCTTAGAAAAAAATATGGTTATGACATAGTTGCGAAGAAGTGCGTTCCTTTTATAAAGCAGAAACTCAAAAATTCTGACATTGTTTTAATAGACGGAATCCGCGGTCCGCAAGAGGTTGAGCTTTTCAAAAAGCGATTTGAAAATAATTTTATTTTATTGTCCATCTTAGCAAAACCAGAAACACGTTTCAAGAGACTCAAAAAAAGAGGCCGGGAATGGGATATGAAAACATGGGAAGAGTTTTTATGGCGAGATAAAAAGGAACTTAGCTGGGGTCTCGGTGATGTAATTAAGCGAGCAAATTATACCATAGATAACGAGGGAACAAAAAAGGACCTCAAAAAAAATGTCGATAAACTTTTCTCTAAGCTCCTTTCCTCCACAACTTAATTAAAAGCTTTTTAAGTTTTTATGATAAGTAAATTATGTAACAAATATTCATATTCGGTGTTTATGGGGTTTAATAATCAAGAGGTGGGAAAATGGTCAAAGCTCGAGGAAGAGAAATTATCGGTAAAATTGTCATTTCTGAGGAGACCGGACTAAAGTTCGGTGTGGTCGGAGATATTAAATTTGTTGCCGAAAGCGGCGAACTTCTAAATATCGTTCTTGCTCAAGAAACTCCGCATGCTAATGACCTCAACCTTGAGCGGGATGATCATGGAAGGATGTTAATTCCATTTTCAACAGTTAAGAGCGTCGGAGATTTTGTAATTATTTCGGAAAAAGACATAGTTTAACTCGATTAATACTCTTTTTACTCTTATGCGTTGGCATGTGAAAAATGTAAAAAACACCAAACAGTGGCGCCAAGCTTCTTTATCTTTTTATCCCACTGCTTCAGTATTGTTTGGTGTTGTTTGTTAATTTCATTTGTTATTTTTATTAGTCTCTGATACCTTCTGTTGTTAAGTTGAATACTGCTTCGCCCTCAGGAAGATACGGACTATCAATTAACCGTGCAATTCTTTTTGTGCCTTTACTCTTTCTCAAATATATCCTAAATGTGGCAGCATGCGCGAGAACGTGGCCGCCTATTGGTTTTGTCGGGTCCCCGAAAAGTATGTCTGGCCTTGCCATAACTTGGTTCGTCACAAAAATAGCCACGTTATACACATCTCCAATTCTTTGTAAAGCATGTAAATGCCTGTTCAGTTTCTGTTGTCTTGGCGCCAGCTCTCCACGGCCGGTATAATCTGACCTGAAATGTGCAGTCAAAGAATCAACAATTAGTAATTTAACTTTTTTTTCTTTTATAACCTCTTTTGCTTTCTCGACAAGAACAACCTGGTGGTCTGAGTTAAACGCCCTTGCTACGAAAATATTTTTCAGGGTTTTTTTCGGGTCCATTCCAAGCGCCTCAGCCATTTGAATTATTCTTTCTGGTCTAAAAGTGCCTTCTGTGTCTATATACACGCAAGACCCGTTGAGCCCGCCCTTTTCCTTTGGGAGCTGTACCGAGACAGCAAGCTGGTGAGCCATCTGTGTTTTGCTAGAACCGAAAGAACCGTGGACCTCTGTTATTGCCTGCGTTTCAATTCCACCCCCAAGAAGCTCGTCTAAATTTTTAGAGCACGTTGTTATTTTTCCAATCTCCTTCCGCTTTTCAGCAATTTCTTCTGCTGTCTTAAAGCCCATTTTCAGTTTTTCCCGGGCCGCCTGTATTATATTTTCTGCTGTCTGCACACCAATGTCTGAAGCAGCAGAAATTTCTCCAGCAGAAGCAGCAGCTATTGATATAAAGTCAGTATAACCAGCTTCTATTAATTTTTCAGCTGCTTTTGGCCCGACACCGGGCAGTTCTTCAAGATTGTCAGCCATATACACCACCACCATTTATATCATAATTTTTAATCAATCCAGCAAATTCTTAATCTCGTCCAAAACAACAACATCATTTATTTTTTCTATCATAAATTCGAGCCTGTCAAACAAGTCATTTTTTTTAACACGGCCACGAAAAATAAATTCTTTTCCCAGCGGAACACCTTTTATAAGCTCCCTTACATCTTTTCCAACAGCCTCCTCTGTTTTTATTCCGAAAAGTTTTTCTGCATTTTCTCTGAACCCAACTGCGCGAATATTTCCTGTTCCATCATCTATCACACCAGAAAACAACAACACGCGTTTCGGTTCCTGTTCTCCATGCTCTTCACATACCCAGACATCACCATCTTTTTTTACTCGTTTTCCACAGATAGGACAAACTTCGAATATTGGTTTTGTCTCAAACACCTGAACAAGTGTTGCGCGGGTTTCTGCTCTCATACCAAGGGTCAACTCACAGATTTTTTTTCTTTTATATTCTTGTCCTATTCCAATATCAACATCTATTTTTTCATCGCTTTTCATAATTTTTCCATATTTTCCAAGCCTGAGTTCGGGGGTGCCATGATTATCTTTAACATATCCCTGCACGCGAATTGTATCACCAACATCTATCTTATCCAGAACCTCTGTTTCTTCGTTCCACAAGCTCAATCTTATCGAGCCGGTTTCATCAACGAGATAGACGCTTGCCACGCAACCAGTTGAATTGTTCGTTTTAAACTCCTTGACAGGAGATATGTAGCTAACCTTTCCAACAACATCAACAGAACGCATGCCAACAACAACACTTCCTATATTTAGTCGATAATTCCTTCTTTCGCGCTTTTCTATGATGTCTACACCAAGCTCTTTCGCAACAATATGTGCTGCTCCCTCATCTGATATAAGGCCCGAAAGCTCTTCTATTTTTTCCGAAACAAGCCTTTTTATCTCTTTTTCGCTTTTACCGCTTTTTTCGGATATTTTTTTGATGATTTCTTCTATCATATACCCACTCTTATAAATATGCTGGAAATCTATTAAAAGAATGGTAATGTTTTCTCCCGTGCGTTTTCACTGTTTTGTTTAACTGCTTGTTTATCTTTACCCGCTTTATTCTATAACTCATTCATCGTATGCAGATGTTATTTAATTGAACGCAAAGCAACAAAACGATAAACAGACAAGAAACTAATTTGTAGAATTCAAGAGTTTTTTTCTCGCTAGTCGTATATCTTTTTTCATAACAGTTCTTCTTCCGGCATAGTTCGCAAGGTCGGCGGCACATTTAATTATTTCTTTTGCCCTTTCTTCTAGTATTTCTGCCAGTTTTTTTGCAGCATCTTTAGAAACATGTTTTGCGCCGGCCTTTTCTATAAGCCGTTTCACCGGAGCTATGGTTAGTTCGCCCATACCATTTTATTTATTTTTAAACTATTAAATATTAGTGATTATATAGGATAAAGTGCTTGAGCACTGATGCGTCCCTTTTAAAATCTTAAGTTGGGTGTGGGTTTGAAAGAGAAAATCCTTGTTATATCTGTAGACCGAGATAACGATATCGGAGAGAAGACAGGCATAGCTGGGCCTATAGTAGGAGAAAAAAACAATTTAGAAGCAGCAAACAAACTTCTTTTATCAGACCCAGAAGACTCGGATGCAAACACGGTTTTTGCCGCCATCAAAATCAGTAAGAACATAAAAAACAGCGAAGTTGTTACACTAACAGGAAGCAAGCATGTTGGTATTGAATCTGACCAGATTATTTTAAAGCAACTTGGAAAGGTGCTTAAAAAAATTAAAGCCAAGCAGGCAATATTGGTGACTGACGGGGCAGAAGACGAGTTTGTAATTCCTATTATACAAAATAAGCTTAAAGTAATTTCTGTCAAGAGGATTGTTGTGAAACAAAGCCAGCAGCTGGAAAGCACTTATTATGTCATAACAAATTTTATTCGTCAAATACTTCAAGATCCATCCATGTCTCGCACAATTCTTGGAATACCTGCTGTTGCGTTGCTCTTATTTGCTTTTTTTGGCTATGCTGGTTGGCGTTTTGTCTTGGGGGCGGTCGGACTCTTTTTGCTAGTAAAAGGATTCCAGGTCGAAGGATTCTTTGGGGCTGTCCTGAACGAACTTAAAGTGTCTTTACGAAAAGGTAAGGTTAGCTTCTTTTTATACATTCTCGCGGTGATATTCATAGTTATAGGTTCTGCCTACGGATATTTGAATGCAAAACCAACAAAATCAGAAATGTGGTTTGATGCGGTTCTTAGGTTTTTTTACGCATCAATATATTACTTTTTCATAGCAGGGTTTCTCACCTGGTTGGGAAAGATTATAATGTATTATGGTGACAGAAAGCGTGTTTTCCGGTTTTTTACTCTGCTTGCCCTACTTTTTTCTATAACTATAGTAACGCGGTCTGCGATTGAGATGATGCTCACACCAGAAATAGGCGCTGGAAATATGATATTTACAACAATTTTCGGTTTTCTGGTTGTTTTCTTAGCCGTTCTGCTCGAAAGGGTAAAAAAATAGAAAACCAGAAGTAAAAAATTATTTAAAGGAGCTTTCACAAAAAAGAAAATAGTGTGTGGTCATTGTTTGTTGCATCCTAACACTCTTTTAACCAATTGTATCTTGGTCAAGTGTTTGAAATGACAAATAAAACAGAGCTTGAAAATCTTTTCCTTAGGAAAAAACCTGTTAGACTTTTAATGAGTCTTAAAATGGGGCATGGAAAATATGTTTCTGTGCTTGCGAAGGAAACAGACTGTACATATTCCCACATAGTCAAACTTCTTAATATGTTCAAGCGCCTTGGCCTGGTTGAGTTCGAGAAGGCGGGGCGAGTTAAATTCATCAGTCTCACAGACCGCGGTAAAGAACTGGCCGATGCCGCAGAAGCGCTGTTGCGAAAATTTAGCAAATAATCAACGATTTCTACCCAAGAGTGATAAATTTAAGTTTTACCCTCGGTTATAATTATTATAATTTATTATTCCGTTGCTTGCTTTCCAGCAACTGGTTAACTGCTAGATGGTGTTTTATTGTGGGGGAGATAAAATATACTCTGAAAGGGCTAGGATTGTCTACAATTTTATCAATTTTTTCCTATGATCTTACCTACAGTCTTCTTTCGGGAGATAACCCATACCATCTCTTAAAGTACGCAACAGAAAAAATCTTTGGATCTTATGAAACTGTGGTAGATAAAAGCGCCTCCCAAGCCGGAGGAATATCTTTTTTCATAACATATATCTTCTCTCTTATGATATATTTTACTCTCGTTGGGCCAAAACAAGATGAACACCATCCGAAAATAGATGAGAATAAGGAGCTAGCCAAACGTGTTGAGAAGATTCCGGAGCTAGTTTCGAACCCTTTCGGAGAATTAGGAAAAGAGCTGGAAGAATTGAAAAAGCTCCAAGAATTTGAAGAAAAGCTCTTACATTTGGACATGCCCCAATATAACAACAACATTCTTGATAAACTTTTCAATAAGGTTGAGAAAGAAATTGAAAGAAAAAAGAAAAACGTAAAAGAGCACCTGAAGATGGTGTATAAGCACCATTCTGACTAAATTCTGAAACTTCTTCTGGTGTGATAAAAACAGAGAACAAGAAAAGGCACTTACTCCAGGAAGTATTAGGAGTTCTTGGTTCTGTCGGTAAAGAATAAAAAGTTTCAAGGCTAAGTGAATACAGCATAAGCAAGCCCATGGGCCAAAGATTCGAAAATAACAGCATTTTTTGTTTTACTCCAAGTTAAAGATGAATCTCTCTTTTGGTCACGGTTTGCTAGTTTTTTGCTAGACTTTTTAAGAAAGCTAGACCTGATTCGGGTGAAGTTGCCGGGGTGAAGTTAAGTGCCGTTATACATTTTAAACGAAAAAATTAAGACAGGCCTTAGGCTTTTACAGGCAGAAACACACAAAATATATAGGACCAGGGAGCCAAGAGAATCTTTTAAGATGGCCCGAGACGAATGCGGGAAGCTGGAGCATGCCTTTGACGAGAACAACAGAACTAGAATTAAAGGACATCTTGCTGAACTTTTACTAAGGTTTATTTCGCTCTGTAATAGTATTGGTGTACGTGTGGAAGATATTCTTGAGGACAGAATCAACCAACACATAAAGAAATATCATAAAGACGGACAACCATACCATGAAGCAACCAGGCCCATAACATTTTCCGAGGCAAAAATCAGACTTAAGAAAGAAATAGAACCAGAGCAATCTTCAGAATATGACGAGCCTTATGTCTAACATTAAATATAAATATCGGAAGTTCCTTATGTATCTTAATTAGTTGAAAGAAAGTAGGTGGTGTTGTTCAATGAAAAGAGTTAGTTGGGATGAATATTTTATGAACATAGCCAAACAAGTGGCAACCAGAGCCACGTGCCCAAGAAAACGCCTCGGTGCAATTATAGTCAAAGATAAAAGAATAATAGCCACGGGCTATAATGGCTCACCGCCCGGTATGCCACATTGCGACGATGTAGGCTGTTTTATTGTCCCCACTGTTAAAAGGGTAGATGGAAAAGATATTGTTAAAGATCATTGCATACGAACATTGCACGCAGAGCAGAATGCTATAATACAGTGTGCCGTTCACGGCGTTTCATGTAAGGGAGCGACCATGTATTCTACCATAAACCCGTGTTATACCTGCGCGAAGATGATAGTAACAGCCGGGATCAAGCGATTTGTGTACAGCTCGAAATACTTTCATGATGATGGCCTTGATGCAAAGGCCCTAGAGCTTCTAAAAGAAGCTGGTGTGGAGGTTGTTGAGTTTAAAAACAATGAAAAAAAGGAGGATAAATAATGGCAAAAAAAATAATCTCTGACATGGTTTTCAAGAACATACACCCACCAGACTATAAAAAAAGACTTACAATAAGAGATTTTTCCGAGGTCATTGTCAGGCGTCTTGGCGTGAAAAGAAAGGAAAGTAGGGCAGACCACGCAAAACTGCTGGAAGAGCTACTGAAGATGAAACGGGAAAACATTCCTGTTTCGATAGACCAAATAGCTGAATACCTGGGCGTTTCCAAGTCTCAAGCCTATGAAGAGATAAGGAAATGGCGAACCCTTGGTCTGATAGAGTTCGTAAAAATACCTGTTGGGGCAGACTTTGTCAAAGGATATATGCTTTCTGCTCCCACTGTTAACAGACTCATAGACAAGGTTGAATCTTCTTTCAGCGCCTTCATAAGAAGGACAAGAAGAATAAGCAAGGACTTTGACGATGTTCTACAGCTAGAACTAGCAAGAGCCAGCCAAAACACTCCATCGGGTGACATAATAAACAGTAAATTAGACGCACAAACAACAGATACGCAAACAGAACCGAACAACGAAAAAGATCCAGGTACTGAACAGGAGCATCAGGAAAATATTAATGCAGATATAGATAATAATTAATATATTTTATTATATATTCTTACTAATATCTATTTTAATACCTATTCTATGTTCAATGTTTTAATAAGACACAATGAGGCCATGGCTTTTTTGGATTATAACGACCAGAACACATGAACATAGAGCTGCACTTCATAATCTTCTCTGTGGAGTCGTACCAGAATCCGCCAAGCTGTTCGCAGCATAGTCTTATTATATTATAATCTTTTTCGCTGTGCGGATACTTTAGCACATCTGTTTCGACCGTCTGCCTCGAACACACGAAGTTTTTTGTAAGCCCTCCCGCGACAACGTTGGCTGTTACAGAACGAAAGTTGAACACAAGATAAAGTAAGAAAATAACTATTATACTAGTTATTATAATTTGCTTCGTTTCCATACCAATAACTATTTAGCCGGGCTTATATTTATTTTTTAGCCAACTCTTTTTCATACCATGTTATGAACTTATTTACACATATTCTAAATGGCCCGTATTTGTCTCTCAGAGTTGGGTCCTGCGCAAAGGTCTTTTTTTGTCCGTCCAAAACAAATATTGGATCAAAACCAAACCCCCGGCGGCCGACGGGTTTTTCAGCTATCTTTCCATGAACAGAAGCAAAGAAAATCTTCGAGCCTTTTCTGCCGGCATATCCGAGCGCCAGTCTGAATTCCGCTTTTCTGTTTCGAACGCCTTTCATCAGCTTTATCAATCCCTTGACACCGATTTTTTTCAGGACAAAGTTGGTGTTAATACCGGGAAATCCCTTCAGAGCATCTATAAACAGCCCCACATCTGTAACGATAACATCCTTGCCAAATTTTTTGTAGCAATAGTTCGCGCCGAGCTTAGCCACGGTTTCTATCTTTTCATCGTCTTTTATTTCAGGATACTTATATTTTATCTGTTCTACGACAATGTCGCTGCCCAGGTCTTTTATGATATTTCTAAGCGACCTAACTTTTCCCGTATTTCCCGTCACGAAGAACAAGTGTTTCTTCATAGTTTCATTTTATCGAGAAAGGTTTTATTAGTTTATGGGCTCAAGCATTTCCAGAATAACCGAGCTCATTAAGTTTTTTGAGCAACCTTTCATATTGTTTTTCAATTCCAGTATTAGCATCTCCTAACGGAATTTCTTCACCTGTTTTTGAGTTATATATTTTAATTGTTTTTCGCGGCTTTAGAAATTTGTTATCTCCTAAAATACGATGTTGTCCTAAATTTGCTATTAAAAACATGCTTGGCCCAACAGATTCAAACATTTTTTTAACTTCTTCTAGACTTGGAACAGACATATTCTCACCTTTAACAGCCTAAGAATATACTACCGAGAAAATAGGTATATTTATTATATCGTAGTAACTATATAAAGATTTCTATTTTTTTCTATCTTTTGCGCAAAACAAAAAAGACAGGTCGCCTATCGGCGGCCTTTCAGTTTCGTGTAGATTTCTGTTAGGAATGCTATCTGGAAAACCTTGGTAATGGCAGTGCCAATTAGGAAGACCAGCCCTGTTAACAAAAGGAGACCCGAGTGTTGTGCTAATGCCAATAGAGAGCCAACATCAGTAAAGGATATTGCAGCCGAAACCATAACGAAAAACAGAGGTATTACGAATAGTCCCTGTATAATTATCGCAACTATAGCCATTGCTATAATTGACAGGAGAACCTTTAGCCATTCCTTTCTGAATATTCTCCATGATGTTTCAAGCGCTTCTACACAATCCTTTTTGTCGATGATGACAGCCTGCAAACCAAAGACGAGACCAAGAGTTACTATTATAGATAAAATCCACCCAACCCACGGAATCAAAGATATTATTGTTGTCAAAACACCTGTGACAATCAAAACAGCAAGCAAGTTCCAGAATCTTTTCTTTGCGAAATCAAAGCTGACTTTTAGTGATTTTTTGTTTTTGTAGTTATGAATATATGTACCCTGAATAATCGCACCAAAAACAACGGAAATAACTATTCCAATTATCATAATTCCAAAGTTCGATGTGACCGCGTTTGCTGCTGCAACAGGATTTTTAGCAATTGTTTGGCTGACCATGTTCAAGACAGGAATTCCTAGAAACGCGAAAACAGCTAGCTGAAAAATAAAATACGGTAAAAATGTTTTCAGCTGAAAAGCGAAGTGCAATGCCTTTTGCAGAGCGTCGGAAATTTTTAGCTTTGTCATTTATTTTACCTCCTAGTTTTGAATATTAAAAAATAAAACACGAAACTAAGCCTTTTTTTCTGCCTTTACCACAGGAAATCTGATTGGCGGCGGAAGCTGTAGGTCTTCTGCCATTCCTATGGTTTTTGACAAGCACCTTCTAAATATGGCATTCAATATTATGACAGCATCCTCTTTGGGTAATCTCTTTTCTTTTTTCCATTCTTTCAAAAGTTTTTCATGTTCCTTCGTCTGATACATTACCTCTCCTTTCATCTCAATTTCAGCCACATTAGGTTCATATTTTGTTTTGAATGAAAATTTTATCGCCAGAATTTTTTCCAAACCAGTAAGACCGGTTTTTCTTTCTTCCAGATCTTCGATTACAGGAGAAGAATTTATACTTATTTTGTTTGTTGCCGGTTTCTTTATTTTTCCACTGATGGATAAAAATCTCATTCCAATAACTCCCATGTTTTTCACCTCTCAAGACACGAATTATAATTTAATTTTTAATAGTTGTTTATTTAAATTAATACCATTATCAGAGGGGCTGTTTATGAAGGTCATGGTCGTTCTTGCAGATGGTTTTGAAGAGATAGAGGCCATTAGCATAATAGATGTTCTCAGACGGGCAGAAATACCTGTTACTATAGTAGGTCTTACATCGACGGTTCTCGAGGGCGATCATAATATAAAAATAATTGCAGACAAAAAGCTTTACGACGTGAGCCCGGATGAATATTCTGCTATAGTTCTTCCGGGCGGAAAGGCGTATGAGATTTTTTTAAGGAGCGCCGCGCTCAAAGATATGATAAAAAGGTTTGATGAAAAGAAAAAACTTATTTGTGCCATATGCGCGAGCCCGGCCGTGTTGGCTGCTGCCGGAATTCTAGACAACAAAGAAGCAACAATTTATCCGGGTATGGAAAAAGAAATACCGAAACCAAGACCTGGAAAGGTTGTGCAAGACGGGAATGTGATAACAGGTCAGGCAGCGGGCTCAGCTATATTATTTGCTCTGAAAATAGTCGAAAATCTTAAAGGAAAACAACAGGCAAATATAATTAAAGAGAGATTGGTGGTGTAATTGGCGACAGATATAGAAACAAAAATTCTGAAAAAGCTTTTCAAGTCGAAATTAATAACAAAACAAGAGCTTATAGATTTCTTACAGGGCGATGGGGTGCGTGCATCGAAATCAGAAATAAATTCTGCAATCAGGAATCTTCTGAACATGGGCTACATAAACCAGATAAATCCGGTGGGTTCGTCTTGTCTTGTTATAACACAGGAAGGTTCAAAAGCGATACAAAAGTAATTTAAAAGCTTTTAAACGAGTAATTTATCGCTGAGATAGCTCCGTAGTCTAGTGGCCAAGGATGCGAGGCTCTGGACCTCGAGACCCAGGTTCGAACCAACCCTGATAAAACCCAGGTTTCGCTATTACAAAAACGGGTTGCGGAAATCCTGGCGGAGCTATTTTTATCTCTTTTTTCAACCAATATAGTTTGAGGCTTTAATAGAATCCTTCTTCTTTGTAGTGTGTGTTTCTCTTTTCTTTTTTCCAACCGTTTTAATCTTACCGAATTTCTTTTCGTATTTTTTAACAAGCTCGCTCAGAACACCGAGAAGGTTTTTTGCCATAATAGGATCTATTATTATGACATTGTGATTTATCATAATGCTTTCATGAACTCCGTCGGGAAGTTCATCTGACCGTGGAGATGTCTGCTTGAAGTCCAGAGCGAATTTGGATTCACTGAACCTTATTGTCGCGGAATCGCTAAAAAACGCGGGACCGCCATGATTTATACCAAAATTCAATTTTCTCTTTTCAGCCACCATAATCACCTGTGATTATTTATATGACATAATTTATAAATCAAACACATTCACTAATGGATGCCACCCAAAGTTTTAAAAAGAAGTAGATGATATTTATTCTAATGCCCGAGAATCTTGGGCAGATAAAACAGATAATACTAGGAGTAGAGGGTTTGTTTTTTTGAAAAGCTCTTTCTTGGTATTATTTTGGTGGAGGATTGAAATGGAAGGAAAAGTAAAGTGGTTTAACACCAGAAAAGGCTATGGATTTATCGAAGGCGAGGACGGGAAAGATTATTTCGTCCACCAGAGTGCTCTGGCAGAAGGAACAATCATAAATGAGAACGACCACGTAACCTTTGACCCTGCTGACAGCGACCGCGGAAAGCAGGCTAAAAATGTTGTTAAAAAATAGAAGTATATTAAGAACAGATAAATCAGTTTAGAGTGTTGTTTTATTTTTTCTTTCTGATTTTTTTCTTTTAGCTTAAGCTTTATTATTTTTTCTCTTCAAAATAAAATCATGAAGACGGTCATACAAAAAATCGAGTTTGGAAATGTTATCATAAATGGAAAGAGATATGGTTGCGACATATTAATCACGCCAGACGATGTCAGAGAAACAGAAAAGACGCACGAACTCGACACACATATACTTGAAGATGCCATACTTAGAGAGCCAGAAATAGTAATAATCGGTATAGGCTTCAATGGTTTAGTCAACGTACCGGATGAAGTTAAGACCATGATAAAGAACGCCGGTGCAGACCTCGTTATCAAGAAAACGCCCGAAGCGCTCAAAGATTTTCAGGCACTGCTAAAGCAAGGTAAAAAGGTCGTGGCATGGATCCACACGACATGTTAGAAGAAGTAAAACATTTCAATATTTATCCTTTCCCCTCTTCATACATCTTCCTCAAAAAGTCAGGCAGCTCCCGCTTTGGTGGAGTATAGAACTCGCTATTCACATACTTCGGACACGTTTTGCACTGCTTGGGCGG
>Ga0164318_10001193_pt1 | contig 22643 bp, 23 predicted proteins | sample GuaBasSedimGuay9_FD_113734 | JGI IMG/M metagenome (GOLD analysis project Ga0164318, IMG submission 113734) | Subseafloor sediment microbial communities from Guaymas Basin, Gulf of California, Mexico - Guay9, Core 4571-4, 0-3 cm | ecosystem: Environmental > Aquatic > Marine > Hydrothermal vents... | reverse complement strand
TACTTCGTTTATTCCCGAGGGTCTTGCCCTTGGGCAAGGGAAGGTCACGAGACCACCCTAACCGGAAATATAACCCTTACCTCTATCCCTGTCAAGCTTTTTGACGAGTACGGGTATCAAGAACAGTTGAGCCGCTATGCCGGGAAGGCCCGTTAGCACGGCCCCGGTCACGAAGGTGTGGGGGGATATTTGGAGCCTCAGGACGAAGCTCAGGGCCCACAGGGCCAGCCCGAGCACACATCTCCCCACGACCATCGCCCCTAAGAGGGCCGGGACCACAGCCATACCTCTGCCGTACAGCCATCCGCTCAAAGTGCCGTACGTCGCAAGCTCGGGGACCATAGCAAGCACGAGGGGGAAGGGGGGCATGCCCGTCAGGAGGAAGCTGAGGCTCGGGCTCAGGACCCCGACCCAGAAGCCTGCCCAGGGACCGCAGAGCAGGCCCGCCAGGAACACGGGAAAGTGCATAGGGAGGAAGATCTTGCCGGCTATCCCGAACTGGTGGAAGAGGAAGGGCACCGCTACACCTAAGGCCGTCCAGAGACCTATCCTGCTTACGAGCTGTGGCTTAGACAAGGACGCTCTCCTCCAGGTCGAACAGTTCCTCGTCTGACATGGCCCAGAGCTTAAGGGGAAGCACCTCCTCATGTTCAGGGTCGTACTCCTCGGCTACCTTATCCCTTACCTCCTCCTTGACGGAGACTTCGAGCCTCCTTCCCTCGGCCTCCGCCACGGCCCTCAGCTCCCCTCCGTCCTCTATCCTTATCCCTCCGTTACCTACGGTACAGGGGGTGGATAGCTGGAGGCCGTCCACGAGGCAGGAGAGCGGGGGCTTCGGGCCAGTAAAGGCGGTGATCCTGTAGGAGAAAGGCTCGCTTCCCATCTTCTCCGAGATGACCCGCCCCATGCGGAGCCCCAAGGTCACCATGGGACCGAGGTGGCCGTGGAACTCCTTGGCCTTCCTGAGGGCCTCCGGAAGCTCATGAGGCTCCTCCAGGACCAGGACGTGCTCCATAAGGTCCACCTCGGAAAGCCTCGCTCCGGTCCTGATGCTCTTCCCGAAGAGGTCCTCCAGGACCACCTCGTCCCCCCTGAGCCCGACCTTCGCCACCTCCTCCATTATAACTTCCCTCCGTCCCTTCCGTTCCAGATAGGCGGTGGACAGGCACATGGTCCCTCCTGGGTGTTACCTTTGTAATTTTCGTGTTACAGTTTCCCGTTTAAAAAGAGGACCTTCAAAGTCCTCCGACCTCCCTCCTCAGGAAGTCCCGAAGAGAGGGCCCGTACTCCGGGTCCCTGAGGGCGAAGAACAGAAATGCCTTAAAGTAGCTCCCGAAGTTTCCTATGTCGAACCTCCTCTCCTCGGGCCTCAACACCACGCACCTTACGGGGGCCCCCATCTTGAGGAGGGTCCTTATCGCATGGCTCAGACCCACCTCGCCGTGCACCTGAGGCGTGCGCTCTATGGCCTGGAATATGATGGGATCGAAGACGTACCTCGCAGCCACCGCGAACGGGCTCGGAGCCTCCTCGGGGGAGGGCTTCTCCACGATATCTGCCAATGCGAAATCCCCCCCTTCGGGGTCCTCGGAGGGCTTCACCACGCCGTACATCCCGAGCTCCTCACCTTCGAGCCTCTCCACGGCTACGGTAGCCGCCGGACCGTGGCGGAGGTGGACGTCCATCATCCGCCTCAGGAGGTCGGAGTAAGCTCCTCCATATATTATCGCATCCCCCAAGGCCACCACGAACTGGTCCTTGCCCACGAACCTCCTGGCGTGCGCCACCGCGTCCCCGAGTCCCCTGGGGGTCCTCTGGCGGACGTAGTAGAAGTTCATCCCCGGAGCTTGGGCGTCGTTCAGCACATCCAAAAGCCTCCACTGCCTCTTCCCCGTAAGTCGCTCCACGAGCTCGGGACTTTCGTCGAAGTGGTCCTCTATGGCCCTCTTCTTCCAGCCCGTCACGAATAGCACATCCTTGAGCCCCTGGTGTGCCAGTTCCTCCACGACGTACTGTACAACTGGCTTCCTCCCCACAGGAAGCATCTCCTTAGGCTGGGATTTGGTGGCAGGTAGCATGCGGGTCCCCAACCCGGCCACGGGCACGACCGCCTTCTCTATGGGAGCCATGCTCACTCCTTGACCACCCAGACCTTCACCTTGGCCTCTACATCGGGCATGAGGCGTACAGGCACGGTGTACACCCCTAAGGCCCTTATGGGCTCGTCCAAGATTATCTTCCTCCTGTCTATGTTGAACCCCTTCTCCTTCAAAAGCTGGGCTATGGTCTGGGATGTGACCGCCCCGAACATCCTGTCCTCCTCCCCCACCGGCACCTCCACGGTGAGGGAGAGCTGGTTGAGTTCTTCGGCCATGGCCTGGGCGTCCTTGCGGGCCCTGTTCATCCTGAAGGCCATCCTCTTCCTTTCTTCTTCGAACGCCTTCAGGCTCTTCGGGGATGCCTTTAAGGCCATCTTCCTCGGCAGGAGGTAGTTCCGGGCGTAACCGTCCGCCACCTGGACGACGTCCCCCGCCCTGCCCAGGCCCTCCACGTCCTCCATAAGTATCACCTTCATAGGTACCTCCAGGATTATCCAGGAGTCTCCGCCACGAAGGGAAGGATGGCCAAGTGCCTGGCCCTCTTTATGGCCTTCGTGAGCATCCTCTGGTGCTTGGCACAGACGCCCGTCGTCCTGCGGGGGAGTATCTTTCCCCTTTCGGTTATGAAACGCCTGAGGGTGTGCTCGTCCTTGTAATCTATGGTCCGTACGCCCTCCTGGCAGAAGGGACAGACCCTCGTCCTTTGTCGTCTCATCATGCTGCCTCCTGTGCGAAGTTCTCCTCGGACACGACTATAAGATGTCTCAGCACCGCATCGTCCATATGTAGGTTCCTTTCGAACTCGGGGATCGTGCTGCCGTCGGCGCGGAAGAAGAACAAAATGTAGTATCCCTGTCGTCTCTTCCTTATCTCGTAGGCGAGCCTCCGGACCCCCCAGTGCTCCACGCTCAGGACCTCGCCACCCCTCGCCGAGAGGAAGTCCTTTATGCGGCCTATGGCCGCTTCCCTTTCCTCGTCCTCCAACTGCGGGTCCAACACCACCACCATCTCGTATGTCCTCTGCATCTTGCCTCCCTTCGAACGTTCAGATAAGCAACGGGGCGAGCACCAAGGATACCACCGACATAAGTTTGATGAGGATGTTCATGGAAGGTCCCGAGGTGTCCTTGAAGGGGTCCCCGACCGTGTCCCCCACCACCGAAGCTTTATGGGCGTCGGAACCCTTTCCTCCCAAGTTCCCCTTCTCTATCCACTTCTTGGCGTTGTCCCACGCTCCCCCTCCGTTGGCCATCATGAGGGCGAGCATGACGCCCGTGACGGTGGCCCCCACGAGCGTTCCGCCTAAGGTCTTGGCTCCGAGCACGAAGCCCACAGCGACCGGCGACAGCACCGCTAAAAGCCCTGGGGCTATCATCTCCTTGAGGGCGGCCGCGGTGCTTATGGCGACGCACCTTCTGCTGTCCGGCTTGGCCCTGCCCTCCATGAGCCCGGGTATCTCCCTGAACTGCCTCCTTACCTCTTCGACCATCCTGAAGGCCGCCCTTCCCACCGCCGTCATGGTAAAGGCCGCCACGAGGAAGGGGATGGTACCTCCTATGAGCATTCCCGCCACGACCTTTGGGTCTGAGATGTTGAGGCTTATGTGAGAAAGGCCCTTGGAGGCGAGGGCAGCGTTCACGGTCTGGCTGTACGCCGAGAAGAGGGCCAAGGCGGTGAGGGCGGCCGAACCTATGGCGAAGCCCTTTCCTATGGCGGCCGTGGTGTTGCCGAGGGCGTCCAAGTTGTCGGTTATGGCCCTCACATCCTCGCCCAGGCCGGCCATCTCGGATATTCCGCCCGCGTTGTCGGCGACCGGGCCGTACGCGTCCACCGACATGGTGACCCCTATCGTGGCCAACATCCCCACGGCGGAGATCCCTATCCCGTAAAGCCCTCCGAACTTATAGGCCACGAAGACCGCCGCAGCTATGGCCAACACGGGAAGCGCCACGCTCTTCATCCCCACCGCAAGCCCCATTATTATGTTGGTCGCAGGGCCGGTCTCGGCGGCATGAGCTATGCGCTTTATGGGAGGGCCCGAGGTGTAGTACTCGCTTAAAAGCCCTATTGCTATGCCCGCTAAGCACCCCGAGAGAACGGCCCAGAAGAGTCCGACAGGAAGCCCAAGTCCCCTCACGGCACCGTAGGTCCCGGCGAGCATAAGCACCGCTGCAACGTAGGTCGCATAGCGCAGCGCCGCCTGTGGGCTCATGTACCTCAGGACCTTGATGGAAGCTGCGCCCAGAAGGGAACTTACAAGTCCAACCATGACGACCAAGACCGGGAGGGCCATGTAGGAGGCACGGTTTTCCACGATGACCGTCGAGGTGGCACCTATGACCACGGTTGCTATCACCGAATTTACGTAGGACTCAAATAGGTCCGCTCCCATCCCGGCCACGTCCCCCACGTTGTCCCCCACGTTGTCGGCTATGACGGCTGGGTTCCTGGGGTCGTCCTCGGGGATGCCGGCCTCTATCTTACCCACGAGGTCAGCACCCACATCCGCGCTTTTGGTGTATATCCCCCCTCCAACCCTGGCGAAGAGGGCTATGGAGCTTGCTCCCATCCCGAACCCACTTAAGACCTGGGCGGTCTCTGGCCTGCCGAAGAAGTGGTAGAATATACCCACGCCCAGAAGCCCAAGGCTTGCCACCGCAAGCCCCATGACAGAACCGCCCGAAAAGGCCACGCTTAAGGCCTTCGCCTGGCCGGAAGTCCTGGCCGCCTCGGCCGTGCGAGCGTTCGCCATGGTGGCGGCCCTCATCCCCAAAAATCCTGCGAGCATCGAACAGGCCGCCCCGGAGAGGAAGGCCACGCCGGTCCCGAGCCCTATGCCCAAGCTCAGGAGCACGAACACGACCCCGACGAAGGCGGCTATGATGGAGTACTCCTTCCCTAAGAAGGCCATGGCACCTTCCCTTATGGCCTCGGATATCTCCCTCATCCTCTCCGTGCCCTCGGGCTGGCGCTTAAGGTACAGGTATATAAGCCCGGCGACCACCAACCCCAGGACCCCGAACCAGGGGGCCCATCCTGTCCACTCCGCCATCTTCCCTCCTTGTTATTTGTCCTGTCGGGTGTTAGCCCACCTCATGGCAGCTTCCGGCCCTTCCCCCAGGAACTTCCTTACGGCCTCGGCGGCCCTTTCCACCATGTCCTCCACTTCCCTCAGCTCCTCCTCCCCGAACGGGCTCAGGACGTAGCTTACGAGGTCTCCCTCACGGGGCCTGCCTATCCCGAGGCGCAGCCTCGGAAATCCTTCGGTTCCTAAAGCATCCACGACCGAAGCCAAGCCCTTGTGTCCCCCCGGTCCTCCCTTGAGCCTCATCCTCAACCTCCCCAGGGGAAGGTCCACATCGTCCGAGACCACCAAGATCCGCTCAGGGGGGACGTTCCACCTCTCGGAGGCCTCCTTCACAGCGAGTCCGGATAGGTTCATGTAGGTTAAAGGCTTGAGCAGGACAACCCCTGCTCCCTCCAACTCAGCGTACATGTAAAGCTCCTCCTCCTCCCAATCCCCTTCGTACAGCGAATCCAAGACACGAAATCCGAGGTTGTGTCGGGTCTTCTCGTAATCTTTCCCGGGGTTCCCTAAGCCCACCACCAGGACGCTGCCTTCCACAGGCCCTTAGCTCTCACCTTCTTCCTCTACAGCTTCCTCCTCGGCCACTTCCTCCTCGGAGGGCTTCACAGGAGGAACGACCGTGAGGACGGGCTGTTCCGGATCTATAAGGATGCGTGGGTCCATCTTCTTCAGGTCCTCCCCGTGTATCACATCCCCTATCTCCATTCCGGAGACGTCCACCTCTATCCTCTCGGGTATCTCGGTCGGGAGGCACTCGACCTCCACAGAGTGTATGATGTGGTCCAGGACCCCTCCCTTGTTCACCCCGACAGGTGTCCCGACCGGGACCACGGGGACCTCCACTGTCACGGTCTCGGTCAGGAGCACCCTTTGAAGGTCCGCATGTATAAGCTCGTCCGTTATGGGATGATACTGAAGTTCCTTTACGATGGTGGGACATTCCCTCCCGTCCACCGTAACCTTGTACACAGAGCTCGTCCCTCCCCTGTGGAGGGCGGCCTCGAAGCTCTTTTTATCGAGGGCTATGGGAATTGGGTCCTCTCCCCCGCCGTACAGGACGGCCGGGACCTTCCCCGCCCTGCGGAGCTTCCTTGCGTGTCCCTTTCCCGTACCCCGCCTTTCGGCATGGAGCACCTGTTCCGGCATGACTTCCACCCCCTATTCGAAGAGCGAACTCACAGAAAGGCCAAGATGTATCCTCCTTATCGCCTCTGCGAAGACCTCTGCCACAGAGATCACCTTGACCTTTCCCTCCTCAGAGAACGGGATCGTGTCGGTCACCACCACTTCCTTAAGGGGAGATTCCTGAACTTTCTTCATGGCATCGCCGGAGAACAGAGGGTGCGTACATGCGGCGTACAGCTCCAAGGCTCCGGCCTCCTTGAGGGCCTGGGCGGCCCCGACGAGCGTGCCTCCCGTATCTATCATATCGTCCCTTAGAAGGACGTTCTTCCCCTTCACATCCCCTATGATGTTGACGACCTCGGAGGAGTTGGGATGGGGCCTCCTCTTGTCCACTATCACGAGGCCGACCCCCATCCTCTTCGCGAAGGCTCTGGCCATCTTCACGCTTCCGAGGTCGGGTGAGACCACGACCAGGTCCTCGGACGGGAGGGAGGAGAAGTACCGTCCGAATATGGGGGAGGAGAAGAGGTGGTCCACGGGGATGTCGAAAAAGCCCTGAATCTGGGGAGCGTGCAGGTCCATGGTGAGGACCCTATCGGCCCCGGCCGTGGTGATGAGGTTGGCCATGAGCTTTGCGGATATCGGCTCCCTCGACCTGGCCTTCCTGTCCTGTCGGGCGTATCCGAAGTAAGGCACGACGGCGGTGATGCGGTCCGCTGAGGCCCTCTTGAGGGCGTCCAACATTATCAGAAGCTCTAAGATGTTCTCGGCAGGAGGGTGGGTGGACTGCACCACGAAGACGTCCGCACCCCTCACGCTCTCATGTATCGCCACCGATATCTCCCCGTCCTTGAACCTTCCGACCTCGGCCTTCCCCAAGGGGACCCCGAGCTTCTCGGCTATCTTCGACGCCAGTTCCGGGTTGGAGTTTCCGCAGAACAACCTCAGGTCGTACATCCTCACTCCTTTGAGGGTTGGCTGCCCGGCGAGGACTCGAACCTCGATAGGCGGCTCCAAAGGCCGCTGTCCTGCCAGTTGGACGACCGGGCAGCTACAGGACCACAGGCCACAGCCCAGAGGCCTTCTTCCCTTAATCCTTCGGCTACCTCCCGGGCTCTCCCCGGCTCGGAGAAGACCCCGAAGGTTCCTGACCCGCTGCCAGAAAGCAGAGCTACGAAGGCCCCTTCCTCCTCCAGCCGCCTCAGGAGACGCCGGACCTGGGGATGCTCCCTTTCTACCAAGGAAGAGAAATCGTTCTCGAGCATCCCCCAGGGGTTCCGGGGGGGAGCCCCGTTTTCAAGTAGACTAACTAAATTAAAGTACTCATCACCGGAAGTCAAGAGGATCTTGTCGGCTTCTTCGTAGGCCCACTTAGTTGATATGCCGAACCCGGGATGGACGAGCACGTAGAAGACATCGAAGGGCCAGGCTACATACCTTAAGATCTCGCCCCGGCCACGGGCTACGGCCGTGCCCGGCCTCAGGAGGAAGGGCACGTCCGAGCCCAAGGAGGAGGCCAATGCCTCGAGCTCCCCGGGCTTCGGCCTTACGCCATAGAGCCTGCACAGCCCCCTCAGTACCGCCGCAGCATCGCTGCTCCCTCCCCCGAACCCCGCTCCCGCTGGGATGCGTTTTGTAAGATGTATCCTGACGCCCTCAGGAATTCCGAAGGCCTCCAGGAAACCTTCCGCCGCCCGGTGGGCTATGTTTTCGGGGCCTTCGGGAAGGTCCGGGTCCGAACAGGTCAAAGATATGCCCTCGGCTTCCTCCAAGGTGACCTCATCGTAGAGGTCCACGGTCTGCATCACCGTCAGAACCTCGTGGTACCCGTCCGGTCTCCTCCCCAGCACCTTGAGCCCGAGGTTTATCTTAGCGTACGCCCTCTCTACGACCTTCATCGGACCCCCTCGACAGGACCGGGCAGGTTCTTATCACAATAAAAAAAGCGTCTGGGTCCAGACGCCTAAGGATGGTAGCGGGGGCTGGATTTGAACCAGCGACCTTCGGGTTATGAGCCCGACGAGCTACCAGGCTGCTCCACCCCGCAGTGGAAACCTAAAGATAATAAAATGTCGAAAGGTTGTCAAGACCCTTCTTGTAGGTTACTTGACAAAAAGGGAAGATTTTTGTATCATACAAATTCTCCTCCTCAGGAGACCGGCATGAAGTTGGCCATCAGCGGGAAGGGCGGGGTAGGAAAGACCACGCTCGCCGCCCTCCTGGCGCGTCACTTCAGGGACAGGGGATACAGGGTCTTAGCTGTGGACGCTGACCCGGACGCAAATTTAGCCGCTACTTTGGGGTTCCCCCATCCGGACGGGATAACCCCCATAGCGGATATGAGGGAGCTTATAGCAGAGAGGATGGGGGTGGAGGACCTGGAGGGCTTCGGTTCCTTCTTCAGGATGAACCCGAAGGTGGACGACATACCCGAGAGGTTCTGCACCGAGCACGAAGGATTAAGGCTCATCGTCATGGGAGGGGTGAAGAAGGGAGGGATGGGCTGCACATGTCCCGAAAACACGTTCCTAAGGCGACTCATGGCCCATCTGCTTCTGGAGGAGAAGGATGTTGTGATAATGGACATGGAGGCGGGGATAGAACATCTGGGAAGGGGGACGGCGGATTCCGTGGACCTATTTCTGGTCGTGGTGGAGCCGGGGATGAGGAGCGTGGAGACAGCACATAAGGTCGCAAGACTCGCTGGGGAGATAGGGATAAGGAAGGTCCTGGCCGTAGGGAACAAGGTGACGGAGGAAGAGGACAGGAAGTTCATCGTATCTCATATAGCCCCCTTGGAGGTCCTGGGCTTCCTGCCCTACCATCCGTCGGTGCAGGGCTTGGACAGAGGACTTGGGATGGGACAGGTCGCGCCCGAGGTGCTCGAGGAGGTGGGGCACATAGGGGAAGGGATAGAGAGGCATGTTACACGTTAAGGGTTTCGAAGTTCGAGGTCCGAAGTCCAAAGTCTTAAGGAGAAAGGAGAGGGAGAGATGGCCGAGAGGATTCGTTCTGCGGACCCGGTGAGCCAGAGGCAGATAGAGGTGGCACACGCCAAGGGTCTCCAGATAGTCTGGGACAGGTACGATGCAATGCAGCCCCAGTGTGGATTCGGCCAACTGGGGCTTTGTTGTAAGGTCTGCAACATGGGCCCCTGTAGGATAGACCCCTTCGGCGATGGGCCCAAGACCGGCATATGCGGCGCCACAGCGGACACCATAGCCGCCAGGAACCTCGTCCAGAAGATAGCCGTGGGGGCCTCGGCACACTCCGACCACGGAAGGGACATAGCCCACGCTCTCCTGCTCACCGCAAGGGGGGAGGGGAAGGGGTATCAGATATTGGGCAGGAGGAAGCTGAACGCATTGGCCCAGGAGCTCGGGGTGGAGACCGACGGCAGGCGCATAGAGGAGATCGCCGAGGAGGTCGCCGAGATACTCCTTGCGGAGTTCGGAAAGCAGGAGGGCGAGCTTATATTCGCCCAGAGGGCACCTGAGGGCCAGAAGAAGTACTGGAGGGAGGCCGGGATAATGCCGAGGGGGATAGACAGGGAGATAGTAGAGGCCCTCCATAGGACGCATATAGGGGTCGACAACGATTATAGGAGTCTGATATTGGGAGGGCTCAAGGCCGCCTTGGGGGATGGATGGGGCGGTTCGATGGTAGCCACCGAGCTTTCCGACGTGCTCTTCGGCGAGCCCTGGCCCGTGAGGGCTAAGATAAACTTGGGGGTGCTCTCGGAGGACGAGGTGAACTTGGTCGTACACGGACACGAGCCCACCCTCTCCGAGATGATAGTGAAGGCGGCCCAGGAGCCCGAAATGGTGAAGCTCGCCAAGGAGAACGGGGCCAAGGGGATAAATATTGCCGGCATATGTTGCACCGGCAACGAGATACTGATGAGGCAGGGTATCCCTATGGCGGGCAATTTCCTACAGCAGGAGCTTGCGGTCTCCACCGGGCTCGTAGAGGCCATAGTCGTGGACGTCCAGTGTATAATGCCGGCCCTCACGGATGTGGCGAGCAGGTTCCATACCAAGGTCATATCCACATCTCCTAAGGCTAAGTTCCCGGGAGCCACACATATAGAGTTCAGGGAGGAGGACGCCTTAGACATAGCAAGGGAGATAGTCCGCACCGCCGTGGAGAACTTCCCCAACAGGGACCCGGAGAAGGTGAACAAGCCCGAAGGCACCATGGACCTCGTAGCCGGGTTCACCATGGAGAACGTCTTCCACCACTTAGGTGGGAGGTTCAGGGCGACCTACAGGCCCCTCAACGATGCGATCATCGCTGGAAGGATAAGGGGGGTGGCCGGGGTCGTGGGGTGCAACGAGGTGAGCATAGTCCACGACAGCGCTCACATAGCCATGGTAAAGGAGCTAATAAAGCACGATGTGCTGGTGGTGCAGACGGGATGTTCGGCCATAGCATGTGCCAAGGCAGGGCTGCTCCAACCTGAGGCGGCCTTCAAGTATGCGGGCAAGGGGCTCCAGGAGGTGTGCGAGGCCGTGGGGATACCGCCGGTGCTCCACCTGGGCTCATGCGTGGACAACTCCAGGATACTAATGGCCTGCGTGGAGATGGTGAAGGAGGGAGGGATAGGGGAGGACATAAGCGAACTTCCCGTGGCCGGTGCTGCCCCCGAATGGATGTCGGACAAGGCCATATCCATAGGGTCCTATGTAGTGGGTTCTGGGATATTCACTGTCTTCGGCAGGCCGTTGAGGGTCAAGGGGAGCAGGGCCGTGGACGAGTTCCTGAGGAAGGGGCTGGAGGATGTGGTCGGGGCCACGTGGGAGTTCGAGGAGGACCCCATAAAGGCGGCCCACATAATGATAGAGCACATAAACCGGAAGAGGGAGGCTCTGAAGCTCAGGCCGATGATGTACGCCGCAGAGGCAGCCTAAAGGAGGAGGAGATGAGGGGCATGATATACGTGGACCCCGAAAGGTGCATGGGGTGCCACACCTGTGAGATGGCCTGCGCAGTGGCGCATTCCGAGTCGAAGGACCTTTTCAAGGCGATATACGAGGAACCTCGGTCCAAGCCGAGGGTGGTGGTGGAGGCCGTGGGGAGGACGTCGGTTCCGCTTCAGTGCAGGCACTGCGAGGACGCTCCGTGCGTTGCGGTGTGTCCCACCCACGCCATGACCAAGCTTGAAGGTGGGCCCGTGATCGTCAGGAGGGAGCTTTGTATAGGTTGTAAGGCCTGTATATTGGTCTGTCCCTTCGGAGCGGTCACGATGGACCACGACGGTAAGGTCGCCCACAAGTGCGACCTGTGCATAGAGAGGCTCGAGGCAGGGGAGGAGCCCGCCTGTGCTTCGTCCTGTCCCACGGGAGCCCTCAGGTTCGTCCCCGCAGAGGAGGTGGCCAGGGAGGCGAGGAGGAGGGCTGCCGAGAGGTTCCTGGTCTCCTTAGAGCGCAGGGAGCAGGCCGCAGCTTAGGGGGTGGCCATGGAGATGGCGGAGGTAGAGGAGATATTGGGGAGATATGAGGGGGAGCCCGGGGACCTGATCCCGGTGCTCCAGGACGTGCAGGAGCGCTACCATTACCTCCCCGAGGAGGTGTTGCGGTACATATCCGGAAGGCTGCACGTCCCGCTCAGCCAGATATACCATGTGGCGACCTTCTACAACGCCTTCAGCCTCCAGCCGAAGGGGAAGTACACGATAAGCGTGTGCATGGGCACGGCGTGCCATGTGAGGGGGGCGCCTACGATATTGGAGTCCCTTCAGCGCATCTTGGGGATACGGCCAGGTGAGACCACGCCGGACGGGATGTTCTCCCTCGAGACTGTGCACTGCCTCGGAGCGTGCGCTCTGGGACCGTTGGTGGTGATAGGAGGGGATTACCACGGAAGGATGACCCCGACGAAGCTCGATGCCGTGTTGAGACGCTATAGAAAGGGGGGAGGATGAGTCGGCTGGAAAGCACGGCTGACCTCGAGGCCCTGAGGAGGAGGCTCGCCCACGAAAGGGACCCCAACAGGAGGTATGTAGCGGTCTGCTGCGGGACGGGGTGTACAGCGTCCGGCTCCAGGGACGTGCTGGCAGCCTTCAAGGAGGAGATCGAAAGAAGGGGGCTCTCCGGTCGGATGGAGGCCGAGGGGAGGGTGGACCTCAGGAGGACTGGTTGCCACGGGTTCTGCGAACAGGGGCCGTTGGTAGTGGTGAGACCCGAGGGGATATTCTACCGCAGGGTCAAGGTCGAGGATGTCCCGGAGATAGTGGACGCCCTCGAGAGCGGTGGCGTCGTGGAGAGGTTGCTCTACGTGGACCCGACGACCGGTGAGAAGGTCGTGAAGGAGGAGGATGTCCCGTTCTACAGGCACCAGCAAAGGCTCCTTCTGGCCAACAACGGAAGGATAGATCCGACCGACATAATGGACTACATAGCTGTGGGAGGATACAGGGCGTTGTCCAAGGTCCTGGACGAGATGGGTCCTGAGGATGTGATAAGGGAGATAAAGGACTCCGGCCTCAGGGGAAGGGGGGGTGCGGGGTTCCCCACGGGGATAAAGTGGGAGCTGTGTCGCAGGTCAGAAGGTGACTTCAAATACGTGCTGTGCAACGCCGACGAGGGGGACCCAGGGGCCTTTATGGACAGGAGCCTCCTGGAGGGGAACCCTCACAGCGTCTTAGAGGGGATGATAATAGGGGCATACGCCGTGGGGGCGAGGGAGGGGGTGGTATATGTCAGGAACGAGTATCCCTTGGCAGTGGAGCACATGAGCATAGCGATAGAGCAGGCCAGGGGGCTCGGGCTTCTGGGAGAGAATATCTTGGGAAGTGAGATGAGCTTCGATGTCAGGATAAACAGGGGAGGAGGGGCGTTCGTGTGCGGGGAGGAGACGGCCCTCATAGCTTCCGTGGAGGGCAGGGCCGGGGAGCCCAGGCCAAGGCCACCTTACCCGGCCGAGAGGGGGCTCTGGGGAAGGCCGACCCTCATAAACAACGTCAAGACGTGGGCTTCAGTCCCCATAATAATCAACAACGGAGCCGATTGGTTCTCGAAGATAGGGACCAAAACGAGCAAGGGGACGATGATATTCTCCCTCGTGGGAAAGGTGAAGAACACCGGACTCGTCGAGGTACCCATGGGCATAACCCTCAGGCAGCTTGTCTACGACATAGGCGGAGGGGCCCCGGACGGAGAGGTCAAGGCGGTCCAGACCGGAGGGCCGTCGGGAGGTTGTATACCGAGGGAGCTTATGGACATCCCCGTGGACTACGAGAGGCTCGCTGAGGTGGGTTCGATAATGGGTTCCGGCGGGATGATAGTTATGGATGAGAGGACGTGCATGGTGGACGTGGCCAAGTACTTCGTCTCCATACTTGAGGACGAATCCTGCGGAAAGTGCACGTCCTGCAGGGAGGGGCTGAGGCAGATGAGGAAGATATTGACGGATATAACCGAGGGGAGGGGGAAGGAGGGGGATATAGAGCTTCTCGAGGAGCTGGCAGAGGTCGTGGCCGACGCATCCCTCTGCGCCCTCGGAGGGACGGCGCCCAACCCCGTCCTCAGCACCATAAAATATTTCAGGGAAGAATACGAGGCCCACATAAGGGAGAAGAGGTGTCCTGCTGGGGTGTGCAGGGCCCTCATACGTTATACCATCCTTGAGGACGTATGCACTGGATGCGGCCTCTGCAGGAGGAACTGCCCCCAGGGGGCCATCTCCGGCGAGCCGAAGAAACCTCATAAGATAGATCAGGACAAGTGCATAAGGTGCGGGATATGTCTCGATGTGTGCAGGTTCGGTGCGGTCAAGGTGGAGTAAACCGAATTCGCACGGAGATGAGACTATGAGGCAGGTGATCATATATCCGGGTGAAGATGGCTACTGGGTAGCCGAATGTCCCAGTTTGCCCGGCTGTATCAGTCAGGGGAAGACGAAGGAAGAGGCCATCGCCAACATCAAAGAGGCGATCAGGGGGTACATCGAGGCGTTGAAGGAGGATGGCCTCCCCGTCCCTGAGGAACGGTTCGAGACGCTTGTAGTAGCTGTATGACCAAACTGCCGAGGGTCTCCGGCCGGGATTGTGCTAGAGTATTGGAGAAGATGGGTTTTTACCTCAAAAGACGAGAGGGGAGCCATATGATTATGCGTCGGGATGAGCCGTTTGCACAGGTAGTCGTTCCCGACCACAAAGAATTGGATAGAGGAACGTTACGAGCGATCATCAGACAAGCTGGTCTCAGCGTCGAGGAATTTGTGAACCTGCAAAAGGGGTGAGATATGCAGGTTACCTTCAAGATAAACGGCGAGACCGTGAAGGCGGAGCGCAGGGAGAACCTTCTGAAGGTCGCAAGGAGGGAGGGGTTCTATATACCCGGCCTGTGCTACCACGAGGCCCTCTCGCCCTACGGAGCCTGCAGGCTCTGCCTCGTGGAGGTCGTCGAACCGAGCGGGAGGAGGAGGATAACCACTTCGTGCACGTATCCGGTGGAGGAGGGGATAGAGGTCTTCACCGACAGCGAGAGGGTCCTGAGGGACAGGAGGATGGTCCTCGAGCTCCTCCTCACAAGGGCCCCGGACGCCCCGGTGCTCAGGGAGCTTGCGGAGGAGATGGGGATAGAAAGGCCGAGGTTCGAACCCGTAGAGGACGGGAGGGGGTGCATACTCTGCGGGCTGTGCGTGAGGGTGTGTTCCGAGGTGATAGGGGCGAACGCCATAGGCTTTGCGGGCAGGGGGACGAGGAGGGAGGTGACCACCCCCTTCCACATACAGGCCGACGCCTGCATAGGCTGTGGGGCATGTGCGGAGGTCTGTCCCACGGGGGTCATAAAGGTAGAGGATACCCCGGACGGTAAGAGGATACTGAGCTACTGGAACACCACGATCGCCCTTACGAAGTGCGAGCTATGCGGGAGGTACTTCGCCCCCGAGCCGGGGATGGAGAGGACGAAGGCGAGGTTGGAGGAAGCCCTCGGGGTGGAACTTCCCGAAGATGTGCTCGGAATATGTCCCGAATGCAGGAGGAAGGAGTTCGGGAGGAAGATGGTAATCGTCGAGCCGTCAGATTTAAGGGAGGAGGTGTAGGATGTCAAGGCTCATAGCAGCTGCGGCCATAAGGGGAGCACACAAGTTCGCAGAGGAGGCGGAAAGGAGGCTCACCGAAGCCATAGAGGACAAGGGGGAGGACTGTAAGGTCGAGTTCCCGGACACCGCCTTCTACTTCCCTATGGCCAACGCCCTTTTGGGGGCGGAGGTCAGGACCTTGGGGGATGCGAAGAAGGTTTTAGATTTCGCCAAGTCCCTGCTTCCCGAACCCCCTTCCGAAAGGCTATGGCTGCCGTATCTCGGTCCTACACTGGACGCAGGGATAGCCACCCTCCTCTGCCAGGAGATAATCACAGGGGTCAGGTACCTATACGGCGAAGAGCCACAGCCGGACTGCGAAGGGTTCTTCACCGACACATGGCAGAGGAAGCTGGGGATACAGCTCGTGGACGGGAGGATGCCGGGGTTCGCTGCCATCCTGGGAGCTGCGCCCGACGTCGAGACGGCGGTTTACATCATCAGGGAACTTCAGAAGAGGAACTTGCTTATATTTGTGGGTTCGAGCGTGGACGGGAGGAGCATAATAGACCAGCTCAAGGAAGCGGACGTGGAGATGGGCTGGGACACGTACATCGTACCCTACGGGAGGGACACGACAACTGCCATCTATCCCCTCAACTGGGCCATAAGGGCCGCCATGATATTCGGTGGGATAAAGCCCGGCAACGGCAGGGAGTGCCTCCTCTACACCAAGGAGAGGGTGTTCGCCTTCGGGCTGACCTTAGGCGAGGTGGACGACCTGAAGTACGCCACGGGGGCCGGCGCTATAAACATGGGGTTCCCCATAATAGCGGACACCCCTATTCCAGAGATAAGACCTTCAGGGATATGTACATATGAGCATGTCGTCCACGAACTGGACTACGAGAGGCTGGTGCCGAGGGCGGTGGAGGTCAGGGGCGTTAAGGTGAAGGTCACCGAACTTGATATCCCTGTCCCGTATTCTGCTGCCTTCGAGGGCGAGACCGTAAGAAGGGAGCAGATGTACGTGGAGTTCGGAGGTAAGTACTCCACGGCATTCGAGTACCTCGTGATGAGGGACATGGACGAAATCGAGGACGGCAAGATCGAGCTTATAGGCCCGGACGTGGACACGGCCGAGGAGGGGAGCGCCATGCCCCTCGGGATATTGGTGGAGGTGGCCGGGAGGAGGATGCAGAAGGACTTCGAATCCATAATGGAGCGCCAGATCCACACCTACCTCAACGAGGCGATGGGCATATTCCACATGGGCCAGAGGAACCTGATATGGATGAGGATAAGCAAGGAGGCTTACCACAAGGGATTTAGGCTCAAACACTTCGGGACCATACTCCATGCGAGGTTCCACGAGGTGTACGGGCAGATATTGGACAAGGTCGCCGTAACCATATACACAGACGAAGAGGCGATGAAGGATGTGCTGGAGGAGGCCGTAAAGGCTTACAACGAGAGGGACGAAAGGATACTCGGCATGACGGACGAGGAGGTGGACACGTTCTACTCCTGCACCCTCTGTCAGTCCTATGCCCCCAACCATGTATGCATAATAAGTCCGGAAAGGCTCGGGCTCTGTGGGGCCTACAGTTGGCTCGACGCCAGGACCAACTACGAGATAAATCCTGCAGGCCCCAACCAGCCGGTGCCCAAGGGAAGGTGCATAGACCCCGTAAAGGGCGAGTGGGAGGGCGTCAACAAGTTCGTGTACGAGCACTCAAACAGGACCAAGGAGAGGCTCTGCATATACTCCCTTATGGATGCGCCCATGACCTCGTGCGGGTGCTTCGAGTGCATACTGGCCATAATCCCTGAGGCGAACGGGTTCATGATAGTCAACAGGGAGTACACCGGCATGACCCCCTGCGGGATGAAGTTCTCGACGCTCGCAGGTTCGGTCGGAGGCGGGAGCGAGACCCCGGGGTTCTTGGGGGTGGGTAGGCTTTATGTGGTGAGCAGGAAGTTCATCTCAGCGGACGGTGGACTCCCGAGGCTCGTTTGGATGACTAAGGAACTCAAGGAGTTCCTGGCCGACAGGCTCCGCAAGAGGTGCGAGGAGATAGGCATGCCCGACCTTATAGACAAGATAGCGGACGAGACGGTGGCCACCACGAGCGAGGAGCTTTTGGCCTTCTTGGAGAAGGTCGGGCATCCTGCCCTCACTATGCCACCTTTGATGTGAGGTGGGTCGTCCCCTTTAGATCGGGTCTTTACGAAGATAGGAGGGGAATATGGCGCTGACTGCCTTAGAGATCTACAAGCACCTTCCCAAGACAAACTGTAGGGAGTGCGGTTTCCCCACGTGCTTGGCCTTCGCCATGCAGCTTGCGGCCAAGAGGGCTTCCCTGGACCAGTGCCCTCATGTGAGCGAGGAGGCCAGGGCCGCCTTGGAGGGGGCATCCGCACCCCCCATGAGGCTGGTCACCATAGGGGCGGGGGAAAAGAAGAAGCTGGAGATAGGGAACGAAACCGTCCTCTTCAGGCACGAGGAGAAGTTCTACCATCCCGTGGGGATAGCGGTTGAAATAAGGGACGAGCTTTCCGACGATGAGGTTGAGGAGAGGACGGAATACATAAATAACTTGAGGTTCGAGAGGGTGGGGACCGAGATAGAGGTGGACCTGGTGGCGGTGAGGAACTCCTCGGGGGACCCCGGAAGGTTCAGGGAGGTGGTCGAGAGGGTGGACAAGATCTCCAGGTTCCCCTTGATCCTGATATCAGACGACCCCCACGCCCTCCACGGCGCGGCCGAGGTCGCCAAGGACGGTAGGCCCTTGCTTTACGCTGCGAACGGAGGAAACTGGGAGCAGGTGGGGGCCACGGCCAAGGAGTTCGGGTGTCCCCTGGCCGTATACGGGGAGAGCCTGGAGGAGCTGGCGGAACTTACCGGGAAGCTCACCTCCATGGGGGTGGAGGAGCTGGTGCTTGACCCGGGGACGAGGCACCCCAGGGAGGCCTTAGAGAGGCTGACCCTCATGAGGAGGCTCGCCCTCAAGAAGAACTTCAGGCCTCTAGGTTACCCCACGATAGCCTTCACGAGCGACGGTGACCCCTACCAGGAGGCCGCAGAGGCTTCGCTCTATATCGCAAAATATGCTGGCATATTGGTGCTCAGGAACGCCCAGACCTGGCAGGTGCTCCCGCTCCTCACCGAGAGGTACAACATATACACCGACCCACAGAAGCCCATACAGGTGGAGCCCGGGGTGTACGAGATAGGCGAGGTCACCGAGGCATCCCCCGTGCTCGTGACCACCAACTTCTCCCTCACCTACTACACCGTGGCAGGGGATGTGGAGGCGAGCAGGGTACCTTCGTACATAATAGTCGTGGACACAGAAGGAACCTCCGTGCTCACGGCCTGGGCGGCAGATAAGTTTACTCCCGAAAAGGTCGCCGAGATGTTGAACAAGAAGACGAACATAAAGGACAAGGTCAAGCACAGGAAGGTCGTCATTCCAGGGCTCGTAGCGGTTATGACGGCCAAGCTCAAGGAGGAGTCGGGGTGGGAGGTTTTGGTCGGCCCGAGGGAGTCCTCGGGCATACCGAAGTTCCTCAAGGCATGGACGGTATGAGGAGACAGGAGACAGGGTTGCCTCCTTTCTCCTGCTTCCTTCACCAAATTCGAGGGGGCGATGGGGATGACGTGTAGGGTACGTTTCCTTCCGGACGATGTGGAGGTGGAGGTAGAGAGGGGGGAGACCATCCTGAGGGCCGCCGAGAGGGCCGGGGTATATGTGAACAGCATATGCGGCGGCGAGGGGCTCTGCGGGAAGTGCAGGGTGATAGTTAAGGAAGGGGATGTACGCTCCCGGCCCACGGCGCTCCTGAGTCGTGAGGAGATAAGGAAGGGGTATTGTCTTGCCTGCCTTACAGAGGTCCTCTCTGACCTCGTAGTCGAGGTACCCGTAGAATCCAGGCTCGAGGGAAGGCCGGTGCTGGTGGGCGAGGAGGCGGTGAGGTTCGGGAGGATATCGCCTAAGCTCGTGCCTTACAAGCACGACCCCCTCTCGAAGAAGGTCTTCTTAGAGCTTCCCCCTCCCTCCTTGGAGGACAACCTGAGCGACCTGGACAGGATATACAGGGGGCTTGCGGGGAAGGGTTACTCATATCCGGTGATGCAGACGGGACTATTTAACCTCAAGAGGCTAGCGAGGCTTCTGAGGGAAAGCGACTGGAAGGTCACCGTCACCCTCGGAAGGAGGGGCGGCACCGTGGAACTCGTACAGTTCGAGCCCGGGGACACCTCGGGGGACAACTACGGGGTGGCTGTGGACATAGGCACCACCACCATAGCTGCGCACCTGGTGGACCTGAACACGGGGAGGACGCTCGGCACGCAGGCGAGGTACAACTCCCAGATAAAGTACGGGGAGGACGTCATCTCGAGGATAATATACGCCGACAACGAAGAGGACGGGCTTGCGAAGCTCCACGGGAGCGTGGTCAAGGACATAAACGACCTTATAGGGGCGCTCGTGGAGGAGGCGGACGTACACCTCCACGATGTCACCTACCTCATGTGCGCCGGCAACACCACCATGATACATTTCCTGCTGGAGATGGACCCTTCCAACATCCGGAGGGAGCCTTACATCCCCACGGCCAATTCCGTTCCCGTGATAAGGGCGGCTGAGGTGGGGATAGCCATAAATGGAAGGGGACTTTTGGGATGCGTCCCTGGAGTCGGGAGCTACGTGGGCGGGGACATAACCGCAGGGATATTGGCCTCAGGGATGCACAGGAGGGAGGAGCTTTCTCTCTACATAGACATGGGCACGAACGGGGAGGTTGTGCTGGGGAACAAGGATTGGCTGATATGCTGTTCGGCCTCGGCAGGACCTGCGTTCGAGGGTGGAGGTATAAGGTGCGGGATGAGGGCCACCGAGGGTGCCATAGAGAAGATGGTGATAACCGAGGACGGGAGGGCCATCTGGAAGGTGATAGGGAAGGGGAAGCCGAGGGGGATATGCGGTTCGGGGCTCATAGATGCCGTGGCGGAGATGCTCAAGGCCGGGGTGATAAACCGCTCTGGAAAGATCGAGAGGGACGGGAGGTGGAACGTGAGGGAGGGGGAGGACGGGTACGAGGTGGTGTTGGTCCCAGCGGAGGAGACCGGGACGGGAAGGGACATAGTGATAACCGAGGCAGACCTTGCGACCTTCATAAGGTCCAAGGGAGCGATATATGCTGCTGCGAACACCTTGATGTCCCACTTAGGGTTCTCCTTTGAGGACCTGGACACGGTCTACATATCCGGAGGCTTCGGGAACTACCTGGACGTTCAGAATGCGATACTCATAGGCCTCCTTCCGGACCTTCCCCCCGGGAAGTTCAAGTTTATAGGCAACGGTTCCATAACCGGGGCGGAGATGTGCCTGCTTTCGGAGGAGGCCCTCGGGGAGGTGGAGGAACTCGCCAGGAAGATGACGTACTTCGAGCTTTCCACCGACCCGAAGTTCATGGACGAGTTCTCCCTGGCCCTCTTCCTGCCCCATACCAACCTCGAGAAGTTCCCCTCGGCCGTGGCGCTTTTAGAGAGGAGAAGGTGACGATAGCTGTCTCGGGCAAGGGGGGAACCGGGAAGACCACGGTGGCGGCCCTCATAATAAGGGAGCTTATGAGGGACGGCCCCGTCTTGGCTGTGGACGCTGACCCCAACAGCAACCTCGGAGAGCAGCTGGGGATGGATGTGGAGGAGACCGTGGGGGACATAAGGGAGGAGGTCATAGAGAGGGAGATACCTCCGGGGATGACCAAGGACAGGTACATGGAGCTGAGGCTCCAGGAGACCTTGGTGGAGGGGGAAAGCGTAGACCTCCTCACCATGGGAAGGCCCGAGGGGCCGGGATGCTACTGCTACCCTAACTACCTCCTGAGGGCGTTCCTGGATAAGCTCGTGGGGAACTACAAACATGTTGTCGTGGACAACGAGGCCGGGATGGAGCACCTGAGCAGGCGCACCACGAGGGACCTGGACTGGCTCTTGGTGGTGAGCGACCCATCGGTGGCGAGCTTAAAGGCTGCCCTTAGGATAAGGGAGCTTTCCGAGAAATTAAAGCTGGGCATAAGGAAAAAGGGTCTCGTCCTCAACCGGACGGACGGGGGGCTCTCCCCCCTCCAGGAGGAGTGGGTGGAGAGGACCGGACTGTAGGTCGTGGGAACGGTCCCCGAGGACGAATCTGTCATGGAGTACAGCTTGGAGGGAAGGCCGCTCGTGGAGCTTCCCGAGGACTCTCCGGCCGCCAAGGCCATCTCCGAGATCGTAAGGTCGTTAAGCTATTGGAGGAGGTAAGATGCAGATACCGGACGCCTTGGAGAGGTGGTCGGGCAAGGTGCAGACCGTGCGCATAGGTGCGACCCAGGAGGAGGGCGGCACGAGGTCGAAGGTCGTAGAGGTGGGAGGGGAAACCGGACTGCCGTTTCTGAAGTTCGAGGGGGAGACCCCAAACCCTCCCGTGGTGGCCATGGAGGTCTGGGACATCCCGCCTATAGACTGGCCCGAGGTCCTCACGGAACCTTTCGGGGACGCCTTAGAGGACCCGGCCAAGTGGGCAAAGAAGTGCGAGGAGTTCGGGGCCGACATGATATGTATAAAGCTCGTAGGGATACATCCCGACTTCGGGGACGCATCCCCGGAGCAGGCCAGGGACGTGGTGAGGAGGGTGGCCGATACTGTCTCCCTGCCCCTTATCGTATGGGGTTGCGACGAGGACGAGAAGGACAACGAGGTGTTCCCTGCCTGCAGCGAAGCGCTTTCCGGCGAGAGGTGCCTTTTGGGGACGGCCAAGGAGGACAACTACAGGACCCTCGTGGCCTGCTGCCAGGCGGACGGGCACAACCTCATAACCGAGGCCCCTTTGGACATAAACATCCAGAAGCAGGTAAACATACTCGTCATGGACGCAGGCTTCCCTCCGGACAGGATAGTTATGTACCCCACCACTGGGGGTCTGGGATACGGGATAGAATACGCATATTCCATCCACGAGAGGTCGAGGCTTGCGGCCTTGGGCGGCGACAGGATAATGGCTATGCCGGTGATAGCTCTTCCCGGCCCCGAGGCCTGGAGGGCGAAGGAGGCCAAAGGGACAGACGAAGAGGTCCCGGCCAACTGGGGGCCGCAGATGGAGAGGGGTCCTATGTGGGAGTTCATAACCGCTACGACCTTGCTTCAGGCCGGGACCGACATCTTGGTTATGAGACATCCGAAGGCGGTGAGGGAGCTTAAGAAGTTCGTGGAGAAATTGTTGTAAGTTCGTGGTTCAAAGGGGAGATGTAATATG
>Ga0164318_10001192_pt1 | contig 22647 bp, 24 predicted proteins | sample GuaBasSedimGuay9_FD_113734 | JGI IMG/M metagenome (GOLD analysis project Ga0164318, IMG submission 113734) | Subseafloor sediment microbial communities from Guaymas Basin, Gulf of California, Mexico - Guay9, Core 4571-4, 0-3 cm | ecosystem: Environmental > Aquatic > Marine > Hydrothermal vents... | reverse complement strand
GGGAGCCTTTTTTTTATTTCAACTTCAATGAAGATCATTCAGGTCTGAAATGATGGAAGAGTTCCCGGATTAGAAACTTGCGGTGATCTGCTGGTAGGCTTGAATCGGCTCTGGGGAAGAGAGGAGGGCAGAAATCATGGCAACCCCGTGTGCTCCCGCTTGCAGGGTTTTTCTGATATTGTTTGCTTTGATCCCTCCGAGGGCATAAACAGGAATATTGCAAGTTTTACAAATAGTCTGCAACGATTCTACCCCAATCGGGGCACCATAGGGGGCTTTTGACGGGGTCAGAAAAACCGGACCACAGGTGATAAAATCAGCTCCTTGACTCTGTGCCGATTCAGCTTCCTCTGCCGAATGGGTGGATGCTCCGATCAGGGCGTCAGAGCCGAGTATCTTGCGGGCAATTTTTACTGGCAGGGAATGACCGCCCAGGTGAACTCCATCTGCACCAACGGCCAGGGCAATATCGATTCTGTCGTTGATCAGGAAGAGGCTGTTGTAGCTTCGGGTCAGAGAGCGGAGTTCTTGGGCAAGCGGGTAGAGTTCTGCTGCCGACAGATCCTTCTCCCGTAGTTGAATCATCTTCACACCAGCCTGTAGAAGCTCTTCGACAACATCGACCAATGGACGATGGTTATCGGTTTGGTGCCGATCGGTTATCAGATAAATATTTGGCAGTACTTTAATCATTGGCTGCTTTATTCAAAAAAGCACCATCCCAATCTTTCCAGACGGCTTCATATCCCCGTGATTTCAACAGGGTTTCAACTTCTGCGGGGGAGCGCTCATCACTGATACTGAACTGTTCAGCATCTTTATCCTCTTCACCATAGCCGCCCGGTGCAGTGCAGGAACCGGCACTCATCTGGGTGATCCCGAGGGGGAGGAGATTATCACGTAGTTGAGCTTTTTCACGGGTTGAGAGAACGAGTCCGGCATCGGGAATCAGCAAGCGCATGGCACAAATGAACTGAGTTAGTTGCCGATCGTCGACAATACTGTTTGGTTGAAAACCACCATCGGCTGGACAGAGGCGGGGGAAAGAGATGGTGACTTGAGTACGCCAGAACTTACGTGCCAGATAAAGGGCATGTAACCCGCTGTAAAATACATCACTCAAGCACTCTCCCAATCCGAGTAATGAGCCAATACCGATTCGGCGCATTCCTGCCTGACCCGCTCTTTCTGGTGCATCGAGACGGTAGCCATAGTGACTCTTAGGTCCATAGGGGTGAAGCTGTTGATAAAGTTCCGGGTCATAAGTCTCCTGATATACCGTCAAACCATCCACTCCGGCAGCAACCATCCGCTGGTATCCCGTTGTATCCATAGGAAAGACTTCGATCGAAACTGATCCACAGAATTGTTTAATGATTTTGACAGCCTCTTCAAGATAATCAATGCCCGCTATTTTTGGTGCTTCACCGGTTAAAAGCAGCATATGCCGAAAACCTTGACTGCGGAGAATCTTTGCCTCCCGCTCAATTTCTTCTAAGGTCAAAGTTTTGCGGTGAAATTTGTTCTCAGCATTAAAACCGCAATACTTACAGCCATTATAACACTCGTTGGAGAGATAGAGAGGTGCGTAGAGGAGGATGGTTCGTCCAAAGCGTTGCCTGGTGATGCGGTGGGCCCGTTCCGCCATCAGTTCCAGCTGTTTGTCGGTGATCTTGGGTGAGAGGAGGGTGGAAAAATCATCAATATTCAACCGTTGTCTCTGCAATGCCTGATCAATCTGTTGCGGTGTTGCAGCCGTGATCTGTTGTACAATTTCAGCTTGTGGATAGAGATCGAGCTGTTGTTGGAAACTCATCAGTCATTCCTTAGAAAGCCGGTTAACGGGCTGGATGCTTCAGCTTGAAGACGTTGCCCGCCAAGGCCAGCCAGATAAGCTTCCCGTCCAGCTTCAACCCCCTTGCGAAAGGCTTGAGCCATCAGCGCTGGATCGGTTGTATCGGCAAGGGCAGTATTGACCAGAACCGCATCGGCGCCCATCTCCATTGCTTCTGCTGCGTGGGAGGGGGCTCCGAGGCCAGCATCAACAATCACCGGAACATTTGCTTGTTCAATGATGATGGCAATGAGATCACGGGTACGAACTCCACGGTTGGTCCCAATCGGGGCACCTAATGGCATGACGGTCGCAGTACCAACCTCTTCCAGGTGTCTGGCGAGGACTGGATCAGCAGGCATATAAGGAAGGACGATAAAACCATCTTTAACCAGGATCTCTGCCGCTTTAAGGGTCTCAATCGGATCGGGTAGCAGGTAGTATGGATCGGGAGTCACTTCCAGTTTAATCCACGGCTCGCAGCCGGCAGCACGGGCCAGCCGAGCCAGACGGACCGCTTCTTCAGCATCCCGTGCACCACTGGTATTGGGAAGCAACAGGTAACGATCCGGATTGATATGAGACAGGAGTGAATCTTCAGGGTTGTCAATATCGACACGACGGAGCGCAACGGTGACAATTTCACAAGCTGAACTTTCCATCGCTGCAACCATGGCCTGGTTTGAAGCAAATTTACCAGTACCGACCAGCAGTCGTGAATTGAATTCACGACCAGCAATTATCAAATGATCCATAATAAAATCCTATTTTTAAATCTGCTTAACCACCACCGACAAACTGAACCAGTTCAATGGTGTCTCCGGTTTTGAGTTTTGTGACGTTGTGGGTTTCTGGCGAAAGAATAATACGGTTTATCTCAACGACAACCCGTTCGGGTTGCAAATTTAACCGTTGCAGCAGTTCCTGAACGGTTAGTTGATCCCGGTACTCTTTTATTTCCCCATTGAGTGTTATTTTCATAAGCGTTTCATTCTGCCGTATTGTTCAGCAGCAGCTGCAACACGGTATTGGCCTGATGGTGCGCTGCAATGCCGACCCGAGGAGCCATTAATCCTCGTCCCGGTTCTGCGGCGCTGACGCCATCGCCACAAAGATAGAACTTCTCGGTAACCTTAGTGGTACGAATTGTATTTGATGGCTCATATCCGGCAATTCCCGATGCTGCTACCAGAAATTTATCAGGAAAGTTGCGCAAAAAATAGTTTGTCAGCATCGCTTTCTGCTCCGCTGTGTCAAATGCTTCAACTAAAATATCGACCTCGCCAAAAAACTCTGCAATGTTTTCCGGCATGACTTTCTGGTTGAAAATATTAATTTTGCTGGCCGGGTTTATCCGCCGTAAGTTTTCTTTTAATGCAATTACCTTGGGGGTGCCAATCTGATCAATAAAATACTGCTGTCGATTCAGATTTGATGGCTCTACAACGTCGAAATCGACAATATTAAGTTGTCCTATACCGATCCGTACCAGGGCTATAGCAACGTGAGAACCAAGGCCACCGGCCCCGGCAATGCCAACCTTACCCTGTTTGATCTTCTGCTGTACGTCTGGTGTGTGTCGTGCCATCATCAGACTCTCTAGCTCTTCTGCCGATGGGTGTTCACCGCGCCGGATCATAACGACATGATCGCCATGACTCAGTTCCTGATCGGTACTGGTCGGATGACCGTTGATAATCAGTAGATCTGAATTTTTCTTGTGCCTATTGCGGAGTTCAAATAAACACAGTTGATTATCGACTTCCAGTTGCTTTTCATTGAGGTAAATCAGCATAATATCTAAATAAAAAAACCGCCCAAAGGCGGCGGTTGACAGCGTATATTGCTATCTGTGACCGCTTCCCTACGCCGGTATCAACCGGATCAGGTTCCAAGGGTCGCTCCAGACGATCTGGAACTCTCAGTATCTAAGACACCCCCAGCGTGTTATTTATCTGGAGAAATTAGCAGTCTGAGAATACCAAAGTCAACCGGTAAGGAGAACCCAGGACTGTTTCTGTTGATCTTTTTTTCTCCTTTGCATAGGATGCCGCCCCAGAGAGTGTTTTAGTCGGTTGCTGCAAAACTATCTGCGTTGTGATTGCTGTGTTGAAAATTGCCTCAAAATACTCTTTTACAGGATTTAAACTGCGCTCTTTCGACAATTTTCGCCTTACACTCAAGCCCTCGAAAATGTTTTTCAACACCCTGTTAAAAAAAGGAAGAATAGATTATGTCAATTTCAAATCGCTATCGGCAAATTCTAGAGTGTATCGATCGGGAATCAGATCATCTTTACGAGATCCTCCCTGAGAGTACCGTCAATGCATTGCGATTAGTTGATATTGCTACGGAAGAGTTGCAGGATTGGGCCGATTCAGTGGGAGAAATTCCACAACTTCAGTTAGAGTCAAAACTTTCCCCGGTTTTGCTAAGTGCTCACGGTTATCTTGATCGTGCCCGGGTGATGCTGGAGAAGGATGGTCACCAGAGAGGTGTCGATATTGTCTGGGAGTTGGAGCAGGGGATTTATCGACTTTTAAATGACCTTTAATAGATTTGAACCCCGTGGAGGCTGAACTATGGAAAATGAACAGGAAATGAAGCTTGAAATTCAAATGAGTGACGACGTTGCATCTGGCCAGTATATCAATATGGCGGTGGTGAACCACAATGAGAGTGAATTTGTGATTGATTGTATCTATATCCAACCTCAGGCTGCCAAGGCACGGGTCCACTCCCGCCTGATCACTTCACCGCACCATGCAAAACGATTGTTGCTGGCATTGCAGAACAATATTGATCGTTATGAACAAACGCATGGTGCTATTGACCTGATTGGGGCCGACAATCAGTTGATGAACCAGTCGAAACACTGAATTTGATATCAGGATGAGGTCCTTTTTACCGCTGTTTTAATCTCCGGTGTGCCTTGGTTAGCATCTCTACGGTGGTATCCCAGTCGACACATTTATCGGTGATTGAGACTCCGTATTGCAACTGATCAAGATTGTCGGGAATCGTCTGGTTTCCGGCATTCAGGTTGCTCTCAATCATCACTCCCGAAATTGAGTTCGGATCGGTCATCAGTTGTTCGATGATATTATCCAGAACTTCCCCTTGGCGGGTGTGGTCTTTGTAGGAGTTTGCGTGGCTGCAATCGACCATGATAGCCGGGGGGAGTTGTTTTGTTTTAAGTAGTTCCGCCGCTTTTTTTACCTCTTCCGGATAGTAGTTTGGTGCGTCATCACCACCACGCAAAACCATATGGATGTCCGGGTTTCCGGAGGTATGGACGATTGAAGAGCGCCCCTCGGAGTTGATGCCAAGAAAACTATGGGCACGACAGGATGCTGCCATGGCATCCAGCGCAATTTTCAGACCGCCATCGGTTCCATTTTTAAATCCAACCGGAAACGAAAGCCCGCTGGCCATCTCTCGATGGGTTTGTGATTCAGTGGTTCGAGCACCGATGGCTCCCCAACTGATCATATCTGAGAGATATTGTGGAGTGATCGGGTCGAGCATTTCACTGGCAATTGGTAGCTGCATATCAGTTATGGCACAGAACAGTTGCCGGGCAACACCCAGCCCTTTAGATATCTGGTGACTGCCATCCATATCAGGGTCATTAATCAGCCCCTTCCAGCCGACTGTCGTCCGGGGTTTTTCAAAGTAGACCCGCATGATAATAAATAGTTGATCCTGAAGTTCCGCCGCTAAATCAGTCAATCGCTTTGCATATTCAATCGCCGCAAGGGGATCGTGAATGGAGCAGGGACCGACCACAACGAGGAGACGATTATCTTCTCCATTCAGAATTGATTTAATCGTGTTGCGGCTGGCGTTGACAAAATTTGCTCCGGAGAGAGGCAGGGGGAAAACCTGCTTCAGATCGGAGGGGGCGATAATTGGAGAAACTTCCAGAACATTTAAATTGCTTGTTTGAACCATGATCTAAGCCTTATTTCAGGGGGGATTATTGCTCAATAATTATGTTAAAATAGCCCAGCACCTTTCGCTGAGCAAGTCTAAACTCTCGATTAAGGGGCATGACAAGGGGAAACGTTTGACAGACTCTACCTTTTCGTTATAAAAATCAAAGGTTAAAGTAATCTTTATGACAAAGAAAGGGTGTCTTCACTATGAACGTTCTACTTGTTTCCGTTGCCCGGATTGTTGATCTGGCATTTAATATTTATATTTTTATTATTATTGCCAGGGCGCTTATCTCCTGGGTTAATCCCGATCCTTACAATTCGATTGTCCGTTTTCTCCATAGTGCAACTGATCCGGTTCTCTATCGTTTGCGGCGATTATTACCATTTTTACAGGCGGGGGCTTTTGATCTCTCCCCCATTGTCCTCCTCCTTCTTCTTTCGGTAGTTCAGCAGATGGTCGTCTCATTTTTGTATCAGCTAGCTCATTGATTCACCTTAAGTGGAGGGATAAATAGTGCGGATTACTCCGATAGAGATACAGCAACAGCAGTTTAAGACCCGCATGTTTGGTTACGATACGTCTGCAGTCGACCATTTTCTTGAGATGTTGGCTGATGAGCTTGAGCGTGTGCATAGGCAAAATAATGAACTGAAGGAGTCTCTGGCTAGAACCCAGACATCTCTGGAGCAACTGCGTGAGCGGGAAAAAGCTTTGCAGGAGACGCTGATGACTGCTCAACAGGTCACAGAAGAGTTGAAGATCAATGCGCGGAAGGAAGCTGAGATTGTTGTGGCTGAAGCTCACCTTGAAGGAGAACGGGTGATTTGCGATGCCCATGAGCGTCGTTTTCAATTGGTCAGTGAAATTCAAGAGATCAGACGCCAAAAAATTACCTTTGAAAATGGGTTGCGGTCACTTATAGAAAATCATCTGAAATTGATGGAAATTGACACGGTTCAAATTTCTGAAGATGAGCACCAGGCCCGTTTATTGAAACCTTTGATTAGTGACGAGGAAATTGATGATCGATTCAATTTCCCCTGATTTTCCCAGAAACTTTTCTTGACAGAAGTTCTTTCTTCAACTTATCATCCCCGGTTGTTTATATATAAAAAAATGGAGGATTAAATAGTTATGCCATTGTATGAATATCGGTGTGATGACTGTGGGTTGACTTTTGAAGTTCGGCAAAAATTTTCGGATGAACCGCTCAATGCGTGTCGCCACTGCGGAGGACACGCCAGAAAATTGATATCCCAGGCTGCTTTTGCCCTTAAGGGTGGAGGGTGGTATCAACAGGGCTATTCCTCTGAAAAAAAATCTTCATCGGCTGCCGCCTGCAACAGTGAGGCGTGTACGTCATGTCCTAAAGCAGCAAACGGTTGAGTTGGTTGGGCTGAGTTGGAAATCCCCGTCAGAATTTGTTCTGGTGGGGATTTTTTCTTATAAGGCCTGACAGGTTACCAAGTGTTTGATATATTTATTTATGGAGGTTTTCAGTGACAAAACTGATTGATGGAAAGGCGATTGCTGCTGAGCTGCGGGGACAAATATCGGCCGATGTAACAGCGCTTGTCGCCATTGGTGTGACCCCGGGGTTAGCCGTTGTTCTGGTCGGTGAAGATCCCGCAAGTCGGGTCTATGTTTCGATGAAAGAAAAAGCCTGCGCAGCTGCCGGAATCTACTCTGTTGAGCATAAACTACCGGTTGAAACAGCTCAAACTGAGTTACTTGCGTTGATCGATAGCCTGAATAATAATGAGAATATCGATGGCATTCTGGTTCAGTTACCCCTTCCCGAACATATTGATGAGGCAAAAATTTTAGAGGCGATCTTGCCGGCCAAGGATGTCGACGGTTTCCACCCTTATAATGTTGGTCGGTTGGTGACGGGTCATCCGGTTTTTCAACCTTGTACCCCTTATGGCGTTATGAAAATGTTTGAGTACATTGGAGTTGAGCTTAAGGGGAAAGATGTGGTTATTGTCGGACGCTCCAATATTGTCGGAAAACCACTCGCGTTAATGTGTCTGGCCGAGCATGCAACGGTGACTATCTGCCATTCCAGGACCGTTGATTTACCCCGGAAGGTTGCCGCTGCAGATATTGTCATCGCTGCCGTTGGGCGCCCCGAGATGGTCAAGGGAGATTGGATCAAAAAAGGGGCGATTGTTATAGACGTGGGGGTTAATCGGGTCGGAGAAAAAAAGTTGGTCGGGGATGTCGATTTTGCGGCAGCTTCAATCAATGCGGCAGCCATCACTCCGGTTCCCGGGGGGGTCGGTCCAATGACGATTACGATGTTGCTTTATAATACTGTGTTGAGCGCAAAGCGTCGCTCCGGACAGAAAATTTGATTCAAGATTTATTATTTTTGATATTCCCGGTGTACACTTGAGGTAGGATTTGCTACAACTTTTTTGTGTGGAAAAATCTGCCTGCGAGTTGCTTCAACTTAATCACTGTTAAGGAGTTTGCTGATGAATAAAACACCTCTAAATCAGATTCATCGTCAATTAGGTGCCAGAATGGTTGACTTTGGTGGTTGGGATATGCCGGTACAATATTCCGGGGTCATTGCTGAACATAAGGCGGTCAGGACAACAGCCGGTTTGTTTGATGTCTCCCATATGGGGGAGATCGAGGTTTCCGGTGGGCAGGCCTTTGATTTTCTCCAGTATGCAACAACCAATGATGTCTCAAAGTTAACCGATGGTCAGGTCCAGTATACGGCTCTTTGTTATGAAACGGGTGGTGTGGTTGATGATCTGACCCTCTATCGGTTTGCTGCAGATCGTTATTTGCTCTGTGTCAATGCCTCCAATAGTGATAAAGATTTTGCCTGGCTACAGGAGTTGCTGAAAAAAACAGATTTCAGTGACGTAACCCTGATTAATCGGAGTGCCGAGTATGCTCAATTGGCCTTACAGGGACCGGTTGCCGCTAATATCCTGGCAAAATTAACCAGCACCGATCTCTCCGGAATAAGTTTTTATCGGTTCGAAGAGGGGCTGGTCGCAGGGATCAGGACGATTATTTCACGAACCGGTTATACCGGTGAGGATGGTTTTGAACTCTATTGTGCCGCGGCAGACGGAGTGACCCTGTGGCAGGAGCTGATGAAGGTTGGGGAGTCTTTTGGACTGCAACCCATCGGTCTTGGCGCGCGGGATACCCTCCGTTTGGAAAAAGCCTATGCCCTGTATGGTCATGAAATTACCGCTGAGATTATGCCGCTCGAGGCGCGTCTGGCGTGGATTACTAAACTTAAAAAAGGTGATTTTGTTGGCCGGGAAGCCATGCTTAAGGCAAAAGAGGCAGGTTTGTTGCGCAAGTTGATCGCTCTGACCATAACGACCTCCGGAGTGCCACGTGAAGGATATCCGGTGTTGAGTGGTGGTCGAGAGGTTGGCTATGTCACCAGTGGAACCATGTCTCCCAGTTTAAAAAAGGGGATTGCTTTAGCTCTTGTGGATGCCGCTGTGGCGGAGAGTGAGGAGCCACTGGAAATAGGGATCAGGAAACGTCAGGTTCCGGCTGAACGTACGTCTCTGCCGTTTGTCAAGTAATTACGCCCGTTGGGCCTTTCTATTGAGGAGGATATAATGGATTTTCCTAAGGATCTTAAATACACCGAAGAACATGAGTGGGTGTTGGTCGAAGATGATATCGTCACTATTGGAGTGACCGATTTTGCTCAGGATCAACTGGGAGATATTGTTTTTGTCGAGTTGCCAGAGGTTGGTGACACTTTGGAGGAGGGTGACACTTTCGGTGTTGTTGAGTCGGTTAAAGCGGTCTCCGATGTTTATGCACCGGTGAGTGGCGAAGTCGTGGAAATCAATGAAGCACTTCCCGATGAGCCCGAAGCCCTGAATAATTCTCCCTATGATGAGGGTTGGATGATCAAAATGAAACTGACCGATTCCGGTGCGTTGGCTGATTTGATGGATGTTGCTGCGTATCAGGCATTTGTTGAGAAAGATTGATTATATCCTAAAGGTAATTAATCTCACTGTAATCAATGGTTAAAGTCTAAAAGTTAATGTTTTAATTGAAAGGATGGTTATGCGTTATCTGCCTCATACCGATGTTGATGTGCAGCAAATGCTCGATCGGATTGGAGTGTCGGAAATCGATACGTTGTTCTCTGGAATTCCCGAGGAGTGTCGATTGAAAAGACCCCTCGATTTGAACGGTGCAAAGTCTGAATCTGAAACTTTGATATTTTTACAGGAATTGGCTGAGAAAAATTCTCCAGCGTCCTCCTGGGATACTTTTCTTGGTGGTGGCGCTTATAACCATTTTATTCCAGCAGTCATTGATCATCTGATCAGCCGCAGTGAATTTTATACCGCTTACACCCCCTACCAACCGGAAATCAGCCAGGGAACTCTGCAGGCTATTTTTGAATTTCAGACCTTGATCTGTCAATTAACCGGAATGGATGTTGCCAACGCATCGATGTACGACGGTGCATCTGCCTGCGCGGAAGCGGTTCTGTTAACGGTTCGTGCTGCAAGAAAGCGGAAAAAAGTTTTATTGTCGCAAGCACTCCCGCCTCAGTATCGTGAAACTGTTGCAACCTATTGTCGCTATCTTGATATCGAATTGGCTGATATTTCGTTGCAGGATGGAGTCACTAACCAAGCTGACCTTCAATCTTTACTGGATGATCAGGTTGCTGCTGTGGTGGTTGGTTATCCGAATTATTTTGGTCAGATTGAAGATCTGGCAACAATTGCAGAATTGACCCATGCGGCTGGTGCGCGGCTGGTGGCAGCAGTTCCTGAGCCTCTTGCTCTGGCACTGTTCAAATCGCCTGGGGAAGCAGGTGCTGACATTGTCGTTGGTGAGGGGCAGAGTTTTGGTATCCCTCTCTCTTACGGTGGTCCTGGAATCGGTTTCTTTGCGGTGCGGAAGAAAGATATGCGGGTTCTCCCCGGTCGTCTGGTTGGTGAGACAACCGACAAGGATGGAAAACGGGGCTTTGTCCTCACCCTGGCCACTCGCGAACAACATATCCGGCGGGAAAAAGCGACCTCAAATATCTGCTCCAATCAGTGGATGTGTATTTTGATGGTCAGTATTTATCTAGCTCTCCATGGCAAGCAGGGGTTACGTCAGTTAGCCGAGATCAATTATGCTAAAGCCGCCTATGCTAAGGAAAAAATTGCTCAGCTGGATGGTTTTTCTGTGACATTTTCGGGCGAATCGTTCAATGAATTTGTCGTCACCTGTCCCGAGCCGGTTGCTGCCTTGAAAAAACGTTTGGAACAGCAGGGGCTCTTAGCTGGAATTTCCCTTGGCCGGGATTACTCGGAGTTGGAAGATGGTTTGCTGATCTGTGTTACTGAACAAAACAGCCGTAAACAGATCGATAGACTGGTGCATGCACTGGCGGGAGGTAAAGGATGATGAATACCGAGAGTCGAGGTCTGGTTCTGGATGAAAACCTGCTCTTCGAGCAATCTCAACCGGGGCGGGTCGGTTATAGTCTTACCGGTCTGGATGTCCCGTCTGCTACTCCCGACAGCCGTCTGGTCCGTGAAGAGATAACCGATTTTCCAGAGCTTTCAGAGGTTGATGTGGTCCGCCACTATACCCGTTTATCGACCTGGAACTATGGTGTGGACAGCGGTTTTTACCCCCTTGGTAGTTGTACCATGAAGTACAATCCAAAAATCAATGAAGCTGTTGCACGTTTGCCCGGTTTTGCCCATATCCATCCGCAGACTCCGGAGGCTCTAAATCAGGGGGCTTTGGAGTTGATGTATAATTTACAACAGGACCTTGGTGAAATCTCCGGCTTTCCTGCGATCACCTTACAGCCGGCAGCGGGTGCTCAAGGTGAGTTTGCCGGGATGCTGATGATTCGTGCCTGGCATGAAGCCAATGGCCAGAAGCGGCATAAGGTTATTATCCCTGATACGGCTCACGGAACAAATCCAGCTTCTTCTGCTCTGTGTGGTTATGATGTTATTACTGTTGCTTCGGATGGGATTTTGAGTAAAGAGGCAGTTGCTGCAGTGATGGATGATGATGTTGCCGCTCTGATGGTGACAAATCCCAACACTCTGGGACTGTTTGAAGCTGATATTCGAGAGATCTGCGAGCTGGTTCATCAGCACGGGGGGTTGGTTTACAGCGATGGTGCTAATCTCAATGCGATGATGGGGATCAGCCGTCCCAGTGACATCGGGATCGATGTCATGCACTTCAACTTGCACAAAACTTTTTCTACCCCCCATGGAGGTGGTGGGCCAGGTTCCGGTCCCGTTGGTGTGGTCGATAAATTAATCCCATTTCTGCCGGTTCCTTACGTGGTCAGAGAAGATAATAGTTATAAGCTTGAATATAATTGTCCCCAGACAATCGGTCGGTTGAAATCTTTTTATGGTCATTTTGGAATACTCGTCCGGGCTTATAGTTATATCTTGTCCATGGGTGGGGAGGGGTTAAAGCGGGCATCCGAATTGGCCGTCCTGAATGCTAATTATATTCGGGCTCGACTCGAAGGGGAATACGATTTACCCAACAAGCAACGTTCTCTGCATGAAGTGGTATTTTCTGAAGATGCGTTACAGAACGACTGTCACACTCTTGATGTTGCCAAGCGGCTGATTGATTACGGGTATCATCCCCCAACCATCTACTTCCCACTGGTTGTCCATGGGGCATTGATGATTGAGCCAACTGAAACGGAAAGCAAGCAGACTCTCGATGAATTCTGTGATGCATTACTGGCAATTGCCGAAGAGTCGAAAAATAACCCGGAATTACTTAAGCAGGCTCCGGTTCGGGCTAAAGTACAGCGGCTGGATGAAACTGCTGCTGCGCGCAAGCCAAAGTTACGCTGGGAAAGAGTCTAACCGGCTGTTTACAACTATCTTGCAAGGTTGTAACTGCATATCGATGTCAGTTCTAATGGGCTATCGATATGCAGTTTTTACCGTCCATAAATAAATCTGCCCCCACCAAGTCTATAACTGAAATTAGCGTGAATTTTCAGCAGTTCATGCGGATAACGTTTTGTCAACGGTCCAAAGGGAGACGCTCGGTAAATGGCTTGAATCGCTTCAAAATCAAGGATATCTGAGCCGCTGCTCCGGGTGAGATCGACATCAATCAGTTCCCCCTCTTTATTGACAATAATCAATAGTCCCACCGTCCCTTGCATTCCCTGTATGGCAGCCTGGCGTGGGTACTTCCAGACAAGATCAATTTTATCGCTGAGTCGGCGGAAGAAGGATGCCAGCATATTCTGTTGCGTCGTCAACCAGACTTCATCGCCAATTTCTACGTCTTCACGCTTCTTTCGTCGGTTACGATCCGCCTGGGTCCCTCGGGTCACTTGATCCAGGGTACTTTTGTCCGGCAGGAGTTGTTCCATTGAGAGCGGTGGAGTCGGTGCCGTTTCTGGATTTTCTTGAATTGGTTTCTCCGGTTTTTCTCTGACCACCTCCGGCTCGACTGCAGTTTTACGGAGTGATTTAGCTGGAACCTCTGGTTGTGGTTTTGCCTTTTTCTGCTCTTTAGCGGGAGTCGTTTTTTGTGGTGGTTCTGGTTGAACTTCAGGCTGTGGCTGCTGTGGTGGCAGAATTTCTGTCACCGGTTTTTTGATTGTTTGATCGCGGGCATCCTCTCCTTCCGGAGCTTGTTCCTTTTCAACTTTTTGATCCTGTTCCGCTTTACGAAAGGATTCAACCGGTGTTTTTGGTGGAGTTTTAACCGGTTGTTGATCTATTTCAAACTCACTCTTTTCATCTGGCTGTGGTTTTTTTGTTTTTTCCGGAAGGTCAACCAGGTGAACTATAGTTGCTGGTTGTTTTTTTTGCGGCAACCTCTCCTGTTGGGGGAAAAAAATAAAAAACAGCACCACCAAAATATGTAACAGAAACGATAATATCAGACCCCAGATAAAGACTTTGGGTCGATCATTGGATCGTTTCAGTTTAGAGGGGGGGCGAGAATTCATAGGCTCATGATTATAGGTGGAACTGATAAATACGACCAGCCTGATTGGGGTAAAAAGTGAAAAAGGATTGACCCTTAGTTTTACCATTAGGTATAAACATGGAAACTTTTTAAATTATACCATGTTAGGAATATTAACATAGTTAGAGGAGGAAAAGATGCATCTTGTTGATCAAATTAAAGCAAATGCTCGTGCTGATTTGCAGACAGTTGTTTTACCTGAAGGTTATGACGACCGTATGATTGAGGCGTCAGCGCAAATTGTTGCTGATAAACTGGCTCATGTTATCCTTCTTGGTAACCCTGCAACCCTTAATTCCAAAGCTGCTGAACTGGGAGTCTCCCTTGTTGGTGTGACCATCATCGAGCCGAAAAGTGCCAAGAATCTCAGTGCTTATGCTGATGAATTGGTTGAACTCCGCAAGAAAAAAGGGTTGAGTCATGATGATGCCCTGGCCTTGTTGGGTGCTGAAGATAATCTCTATTTTGCGACGATGATGGTACATAAAGGTGATGCTGGTGGTGCTGTTGCCGGGGCGTCAAATACAACCGGTGATGTCCTGCGTGCAGCATTTCAGGTGGTTGGGACCGCCCCTGGGATGAATACTGTCTCCTCTGTTTTCTTGATGGTGACAAAAACCCCTGAGTTTGGTGAGAATGGAACCCTCTGTTTTGCCGATTGTGCGGTTAACCCTAATCCAGATGCCCAGGCATTAGCTGAAATTGCCGTCAGCACCGCAGCCAGTTGCAAAAGTTTTCTTGGTGTTGAAGCCAAAGTTGCAATGCTCAGTTTTTCCACCAAAGGGAGCGCAGCACACAGTGACTGTGATAAGGTGTTAGAGGCTCTTGAAATTGCGAAGAAAATCGCTCCGGATCTGGATATTGATGGTGAATTACAGGCTGATGCGGCCCTTATCCCGAAGGTTGGTGATAAAAAGGCTCCGGGGTCCAGGGTTGCCGGTCAAGCCAATACTCTGATATTTCCAGATTTGGATTCCGGGAATATTGGTTATAAACTGGTTGAACGCCTTGCCGGGGCAGAAGCTGTCGGACCGATTATTCAAGGATTGGCAAAGCCGGTGAACGATCTGTCTCGTGGTTGTTCGGTTGCCGATATTGTCAGTGTTTCAGCAATTACTGCCGTTCAGGCTCAGGGTTGATGGGATTGTGAAATTGAAGAGGATTTACCCTGAACATAATTGTGATGTTTTATGATACAGCTCTACAATGTCTCTAAAAAATATAGCGGTGATGCTGCAGCAGCGGTGAAAGAAGTAACCTTGCAGGTTGGCAAGGGGGAGTTTCTTTACATCACCGGAGCTTCTGGAGCCGGGAAAACAACTCTTTTGCGGTTGCTCTATGCGGCAGAAAAACCGACTCGCGGGCAGATTTTGATTGATCGTCAAAATATTTCACGGATTCGCAGTCGGCAGATCCCTTTTTTACGCCGTAAAATAGGGGTGGTTTTCCAGGATTTCAAATTGTTGCAGAGTCGAACCGTTTATGAGAATGTTGCATTTGCCCTGGAAGCACAGGGTAAAAAACGCTATGAGGTGAGCAAGAAGGTCTACCAGGTTTTAAAAGAGGTTGGTCTGGAGCATCGCCTGCAGCGTAAGCCTCTGGAACTATCAGGGGGGGAGCAGCAACGGATTGCCATTGCGCGAGCTTTGGTTGTTGATCCCCTGATTTTGCTGGCTGATGAGCCCAGTGGTAACCTCGACCAGGCGGTGACTTTCGAGATTATGGATCTGTTTAAGCGTGCCAATGCGCGTGGGACAACGGTTCTTCTGGCAACCCATGATCATAGTTTGAATCAACGCTTTCCCCGGCGGGTATTGACTCTGGATCAAGGGGTTCTGGTGGGAGATCAACATCCCCTGTAGATTTACAATTGCTGGCTAGTCAAATTCTATGACTTAACCAAGTCTGTTGAGTGGGAGGTTCCAGCGGTGCTGGATAAGATTCGTTATTTTATATTACGTGCCCTGCGCAATATGCGTCAGTGGCCGTTTCTTTGTTCAGCTTCCATTTTGACGATGGCGGTTGCTTTGGCGACTGTGGCAACTTTTTTTCTGGTTGTGGTGAATGTCGAACAGTTAGCCGCACGTTGGACCAAGGAGATTCAGGTTGTTGCTTACCTACAAAAGCCCCCGGCAACTCAGAAACTTGCCCAACTCACCAATAAATTAAAAAACTTCCCCGAGGTCGAATCGGTCAATTATGTTTCGCCTGCTGCTGCGATGCAGCGCTTCAAAAAACATTTAGGTCGGGACGCCAGTCTGTTGGAGGGGATCAGTCCAAAGTTATTGCCAGCCTCTTTTGAGCTGGGGCTCCACTCTGCATATCGAAATCAAGAGGGGATTGCTACGGTCATTGAACAGTTGGAAAATACCCTGGACGTTGACGACCTGCGCTACGGACAGAAGTGGTTGAAGAGGTTTAATGACTTTGCCCATATGTTGCGGTTTGTCGGGGTTATTCTTGGTGGTTTTCTGTTGTTGGCGGCACTATTTATTGTTTCAAATACAATTAAATTAACTCTCTACGCCAGACGGGATGAGCTTGAAATTATGGCACTGGTTGGCGCAACGATGCGTTTTATCAAAATTCCGTTCATGTTAGAAGGTGCCATTCAGGGGCTGATAGGTGGTTTGTTATCGTTGGTTTTTTTAACCATCTCTTTTGTATTTATAATTTCCCGCAGCTTAAACTCCTTCTGGCTTACTCCAACCGATTTTGATCTCCTTTTTTTGACGGTTAATCAGCAGTTTATCCTTGTTCTCGCCGGGGTGGTTCTGGGGGTTCTTGGTAGCCTCTCTTCCTTGCGCCGTTTTGTCCGTATCTAGAATGATGATCAGAATTCTGTCAGTGACCCTCTTCTGGTTTCTTTTATTAACCAATTTCAGTTGGGCAGCCCTGAGTGAAAATCGTTCCCAGTTAGAAAAAATTAGAGTGCGGATTGAGCGTACTGAGACCAATCTTCAGAATAAACAGGAGTCAGAGCTCAATATCAGCAGGGAACTGGCACTGCTCAAAAAAATGCTGGAGCGGGTTAATCTGCAGATTGGTCAACATAAAGCAGATTTAAAAAAAACCGGGAAAAAGATTAAACAGCAGAAAGCGCTTATCAGAAACAGTCAGAAAAATATTAAATCAGTAAATTCAAAATTGGAGAAGAGGCTTATTGCCCTTTACAAGGAAGGGGAGATCGGTCCCCTTAAAATTCTTTTTTCAGCTGATTCGCCGACTGAAATGGCGCAACAGTACCATTACCTGAGCCGGATTCTTCAGTATGATAAAGAGTTGTTGGCTGAGTATCGACAAGCGACCGAGGAGCAACAACAACATCTGCGTGGCTTGAAATCTCTCGAACAACAGCAATCTGAGCTTCTGACACAGTCGCAGCAACAACGACAGGTTGCCGGAAAAGGGCGCCGGTTGCAAACCCGGTTGTTGAAACAGGCACGGATTGATAAAAAGAAATTTACCCACGAACTCACTTATCTGAAAGAAAATGCAGCAAGATTGAAAACTCTGATTCGAAAGCTGGAACAAGAGCCGCCCCCTCCTACCGGTTCAATTGCAGAAAATTTTTTGGTTGGGCGGGGTAAACTGGGTTGGCCGGTCAATGGGCAAGTGGTGATTGGTTTTGGTAAGCAGAAAGATGCTAAGCTGGGGACTTATTATGAAAGTAATGGTATAGAGATAGCCACGCCTCCGGGAAGCCCGATCCAGGCAGTTGCTGCGGGTAAGATTGTTTTTGCTGATTATTTCAAGGGTTATGGCAATCTGTTTATCCTCAGTCACATTGGGGGATATCATACCCTTTATGCACAGACGGATCGAATGGAGAAAAAACTGGGCGATCAGGTTTCTGCCGGGGATTTGCTCGGATATAGTGGTTTGGGTGGTCAAGAAAGTATCTATTTTGAAATTCGCTCTAACGGTTCGCCGGTCAATCCCCTCTCCTGGTTGAAACGGCGATGAATTTTATGAGGTTTATATGGTTAAGCTCCGGCAATTAATTTCTGTTGTTTCTTTTCTGCTGGTTATTTGTTCAGGTTCGATAATTTTCAGTCCCCCGGTTTTTGCCAATCAGGAAGCTGATTATAAGAATCTTGAAATATTTACTGATGTCCTCTCTCTGGTGCGTAGCCATTATGTTGAGGATACGGATACAGAAAAGCTTCTCTACGGGGCAATCGATGGCATGTTGGGTACCCTGGATCCCCATAGTAGTTTTTTGACCCCGGAGATGTATGAAGAGATGCAGGCTGATACGCATGGAGAATTTGGCGGATTGGGGATTGAAATTACGGTGAGGGATGGGACATTAATTGTTGTTTCGCCCATTGAAGATACCCCCGCCGACCTTGCCGGGATCAAAGCGGGCGATAGAATTATCAAAATTAATGGTCAACCCACCCGCGATATCGGGGTGATGGAGGCGGCAAAGTTAATGCGTGGTGCCAAAGGGGAGGCGATCACTATCAGCATAAAGCGACTCGGTGCGACAGAACTGCAGGACTTTACAATTATTCGCGATATTATCAAAATTAAGAGTGTTAAAAGTAACTTACTTCAGGGTCGTTATGGTTATGTCCGGGTTGCTCAATTTCAGGATAGAACCAGTCGTGATTTGAAGGAACATTTACTTGATTTACGGCAGAATAATGACGGTAACCTGGATGGTGTCATCCTTGATTTGCGTAATAATCCAGGGGGGCTATTGGATCAAGCGGTTGCTGTTGCCGATCTCTTTCTGCCAAATGGGCTGATTGTTTATACTGAAGGGCGTGATGCGGAATCGCAGATGACCTTTTCGGCACAAGAGGTTGGAACCGAACCTGAGTACCCTCTGGTTATTCTGATCAATGGCGGTAGTGCCAGTGCTGCTGAAATTGTTGCCGGAGCATTGCAGGATCATCAGCGTGCGATCATTCTTGGTGAGCAGAGTTTTGGTAAAGGCTCGGTGCAGACAATTATTCCACTAGGAGATGATTCCGGCTTGCGATTGACAACAGCGCGTTATTTTACCCCCTCTGGAAGATCAATTCAGGCGCGGGGAATCAGCCCCGATATTGTTGTCCGCCCGTTGCTTACGATCCCCCGTGAAGAGACCGATCTGTCGGTACGGGAAGAGGATCTCGAAAACCATTTTCAGCCTCTGTCTGCAAAACAAACCGAGCAACAGAAGAAAAAATCTACAGAATTAACTCAGCAAGAAAAAGGGGATAACCAGTTACGGCGTGCCCTTGATTTACTCAAAGGAATTAATCTCTTCAAGGGTGCCAAACCGGCCGCTTGACACGATTTTGTTACTGATGAAAGAAGTCCTGACCAATGACAGCAAAAAAGCGGCAAACGACAAAAAAAAACGGTCGTAAATCTTCAAAAAAGAAGCAATTAAGCCAGAATATGCGGATTCTCATGGCATCCATTTTTTTGTTTGGATTTGTCATAATCTGTCTGTTTATATTGGTTCGTCTCCAGACAGTTTTCTTACCTGTGTCGGCATCCAATCAGCAAGGGCTTATCTATGAAGAGCCCATAGATGTCATTCACGAGCTGAAACCCTATAGCTATGCTGATGTCCGTGCTCTGATTGAGAATCAGCTGATCAACGGTCCAGATTCAATGGGCTGGCGTAAGTTGCCAGACCGCAACAACGTCCAGGTGCGGCAGATTTATGGAGATTTTCCCTCGGTTCCGTTTCTTGCCGAATTAGAGAGTCACCTTGAACAGGTCAATCATCTGGTACAATTAAAGGCTAGTCGCAGTAAGGGGACGATCGATCTTTACTGGCAGGGCGTCTTACAGTTGGAGCTTCAATATCGGGTGACAGCTACGGTGAAGAGTGAGCGCGGTAAAATTGCTGTCATTATGGATGATATTGGTATGTCACTCTCCCCGCTGAAAAAATTGCTGCAGCTCGATATTATTATTACACCATCTATTTTGCCCGGGACCGGTAAGGCACGATCTGCAACCTCTTTATTACAGGATGATGGTCGTGAATATATGATTCACATGCCGATGCAGCCCCGCAGTTATCCGCAAACCAATCCCGGGACAAATGCGTTGTTGCTGGGGCAATCAGAAGCGGAAACCAGACGTTTGATTCGATCTTATATTGAGGGGGTGCCCGGTGCTTCCGGCTGTAATAATCACATGGGTTCACGCTATACAGAAGAGTCAAAAGCGATGCAGATTGTATTGAGTGAATTGAAGCAGTATGATCTTTTCTTTATTGACAGTCGTACCATCGCTGGTTCTGTTGCTTTTTCCGAAGCACGCAAGATGGGGTTGAAAACCGCCACGCGAAATATTTTCCTCGACAACAAAGATGATGTTTCCTATATCCGAAAACAAATTCGCAAAATGGTAAATCTGGCGGGGAAGAATCAGGAAATAATCGCGATCTGCCACCCTCATGCAGAAACTTTGGAGGCTTTCCGCTTGGAACAGGGGTGGTTAAAACAACAGTCAGTCGATTTTGTCCCGGCATCAGAGTTGGTCCATGTTTATTGAATAAAAACTGTTATTCTGCTTCTACTTCCAGTGTCCGGTCGATCTGAACTTGATTGAAGAGAGTTTGCCATTCCAGATAATCGTGTTGTTTGAGGAGGTCAAGGGGGTTTTTGCCGGCTTGCCGAAGCAGTAATTGTTGGAACCGGTCTGGGTCACCCATTGAGCCATTATCAAAAAGCTGTAACAGGCTGATTGGTCCTTTTTTCTGCAAGCGTCCCGGTTTTTTTAACTTGATACTCCGCCCGGTAATTTTCTTTCCAGATTGATCCAGGCGAAACAGATCAATTTTGTTTTGTTCCTGGTTTACGGGAGTTTTTTGCAACAGCAACAAGGATCTGTCAGTTGATCCGATCAGGATCTCGTGCAACAGTTTGCGCTGCTCTTGACTCCTTAATTCGGGATAAAAGTTACGGAGTAACAGATCCAATAAACAATCTTGCTCAATGAATCCACTAAAATGACCGGTTTCATTTTCCAGAAAAAAAGCATTGGGCCAAATTCCTGTTTCCGGAATAGGGCGATTGCAGCAGAGACAATGCGGTTGCAGGTTTTTAACCCGTAAGTGATATTTCTGGAGAAAATCTTTATCTTGATTGAAAAGTTGATTCGCGATCTCTTTCAGTCTGTTCGGTCCATGTTCCAGATAGTCAAGGTAGACTTGTCGGGTCAGATGGGTCAGCTGAAGGTGAACATCAGTATTTCGACCATGGGTCATGACCGAGTAGATTTTCCCCGAGGGGTTGGTGCTCAAAGATTCAACTTTTGGACTTTTTGCGATATATCCCTCAAAACACCGATAGCCCCGATTAATCGCGTAGGCTTTCAACAATTGATATGAATTACGAAACGGGCCATCAAAGCGGATCCGGGTATCAATCAGACAGGGGAGGAGTTTTAACACTGTTTTTGAGCGTTTATGCTGTAAAAGGAAATCTGTCAGATTACGGCAGTTTTCCAATGACGGAGCATCTTTGATCGGGACAATGACGCGATCTGCGGCAAACAGCGCACTCCCGGTATAGAAGTCAAGGATTGGGCTTGTGTCGATAATAACAACCCCTTGCAGTGATGAACGGCTGATGATTTGCGCGAGTTGCTCTACATTGTTTAACTGTTGCTGCTGTCCCGTCAGATTACGGCTCGATGGGATAAAATTAACCCCGTATTGACCGTCAACGAGCAGGTCAGCAGGATTCACTCCGGTAAAAAGGTGACTTACATCCCGGGTTCCAGTTGTTTTGCTCAAACGGAACATCTGGTCGATGGTGAAATGATTATCAAAACTAAAGAGAGTGACGGGGAGATCTTCGGCAAGCCCCTTTAAATAAATGGCCAAATTTGTTGCCAGAGTGGTTTTTCCAACACCACCTTTTTCGCTGGCGATCACGACAATATATGCGCTTGACATGGTTCCTCAAGAAATAATGAAAGAAATTAAGTGGTTATAGATAATGGATAAATCAGCAGCTGTTTCAGTATCAACTTTAGTTCAATTATTACAGGAGCTGGTAGAGGATAACTTTGTTGAGGTTCTGGTACAAGGAGAATTGAGCAACGTTTCACGGCCACCGTCTGGTCACTACTACTTTACTCTGAAAGATCGAAAAGCCCAGATTAAATGTGCCATGTTTCGCAGTCATGTCAGGGCGTTGCGTTTCAAACCGAGCGATGGTTTAAAAGTTATTTGCCGTGGGCGGGTTTCCATTTACCCACAACGGGGTGATTTACAATTAATCGTTGAGGGGATTGAGCCAGAAGGGGTCGGGGCTCTGCAGCTTGCATTTGATCAGTTGCAGGAAAAACTGGAAGCAGAAGGGTTGTTTGCCCCTGAGTTAAAACAACCGCTTCCCCCTTTCCCACAAGTTATTGGCGTTGTCACTTCATCCTCCGGAGCGGCTATTCAAGATATTTTGAATGTATTGCAGCGTCGCTCTGCCGGGTTGCAGGTTTTATTGCGCTCAGCAAGGGTTCAAGGTGAGGGTGCCGCTGCTGAAATAGCTGCCGGGATTGCTGATTTGAACCGGGAAACGGATGTCGATGTTCTGATCGTTGGTCGGGGAGGCGGTTCACGGGAAGATCTTTGGCCCTTTAATGAAGAGATTGTCGCAAGGGCGATAGCGGCGTCCAGAATACCGGTTATTTCGGCTGTTGGACATGAAGTTGATTTTTCTATTGCCGACTTGGTTGCCGATTTACGTGCTGCAACACCGAGTGCCGCTGCGGAACTGGTCGTGAAAAACCGTCTGGAGCTGGAACGGCACCTGGATCAGTTGACCTTGCGCCTTGCCACACAGATTCGTTCCCGTTTATCATTGCTCTCCAGTCGTCTCTACGGGCTGGAGAAGAGGTTAAAGGCACCGGCT
>Ga0164318_10001191_pt1 | contig 22649 bp, 18 predicted proteins | sample GuaBasSedimGuay9_FD_113734 | JGI IMG/M metagenome (GOLD analysis project Ga0164318, IMG submission 113734) | Subseafloor sediment microbial communities from Guaymas Basin, Gulf of California, Mexico - Guay9, Core 4571-4, 0-3 cm | ecosystem: Environmental > Aquatic > Marine > Hydrothermal vents... | reverse complement strand
GTAGCTGTTTTAGCTGCTCAAGATAAATTTATTGAGGCTACTGAAGTAACAAAATTAAAAACCTCTAAAAAAGTAGCGATTATCGGTGCTGGAGTCGGGGGGACAGCAACTGCCTTATTCTTACGTCGTAACGGTGTAGAAGTCGATGTTTTTGAAAAACGTGATAAACCAATGGGAGTTGTTACATATGTTATTCCTGAATTTAGAATTGCTTCAGAAATGATTGAAAGAGATTATCAATTAGCAGTTAAAGCCGGAGTTAATTTCCACTTTGGAGTTGCTCCTGATTTTGATGTTGCTGAACTTAAAAAAGATTACGAATACATTGTAATTGCGATTGGTTCTTGGTTAAAAGGTTTTAATCCATTAAATAGTGGAAAAGAACTAGCCTTAGAAGCACTAGATTTCTTAGAAAAATCAAAAGCAAGTAAACTTTCATTAGATCTTGGTCGTCACGTAGTCGTAGTTGGTGGTGGAGATGTATCAATGGATTGTGCCCGTAGTGCGATTCGTACTAAGGGAGTAGAAGACGTTACCCTGATTTACCGCCGTACTAAAGGTGTTATGCCAGCAACAACTGAAGAGTATTATGAAGCGCTTGAAGATGGTGTAAAAATTAAATTTTTAACATCACCACTAGAGTTTGATGGAAAAACATTAACTTGTGTTAAAAACGAGTTAGTTAATAATAAAGCAAAATCAACTGGTGAAACATTTGAAATGGCATGTGACACAATTATTAATGCGATTGGAACAAAAGTTGATAAAACTGGCTATGAAAGAAATAATATTTCCTTAAATGACTGGGGTTATCCAGTAATTAATAGTCATAATGAAACATCAGTTAGAAATGTTTATGTTGCAGGAGATTCTAAAGCGGGGGCTAAAACAATTGTTAAAGCAGTGGCTGACGCTAAAAAAGTGGCAATTGACATTTTAAATAAAGAAGGCTTAAGGAATGATTTCACGAGAGTATCAGTGCTTCAAAATCAAGAAGAACTATACGCTAAAAAAGGAACTTTAGAAGAAAGAATTGAAGCAGCACTAGAAGGGTCACGTTGTTTAGTTTGTGATCAAGTTTGTGATATTTGTTCAGACGTTTGTCCAAATAGAGCAAATGTTAGTATTAATGTTAATTCAACATTGTTTGACCAAAAACAACAAATTATTCATGTTGATGGAATGTGTAATGAATGTGGAAACTGTGGAACTTTCTGTCCCCATAGTGGTCGCCCTTATAAAGATAAAATTACTTTATTCTGGACAGAACACGATTTTTACGATTCAACAAATGTTGGATTCCTACGCTTAAATGAAACAGCCTTTAAAGTTCGTGATGAAGCAGGGAAAATTTTTGTTTATAATGTTGGAGATAACACTGTTTCAGAAGAACTTAAAACAATCATTGATGTTGTTATTAATGAATATTCATACTTATTTGTATAGATTTTAGAACACAGTTTTACTAAAGTTATTATTAAATGATTTTTATAGGAGGCAAAATAGATGGAAGATATTAGTAAATCAGTAAGAAAAGTTGATAGTTTAATCAAAATGTCAGGAAAAGCAAAGTATGTTGATGATATCAAAATTGAAGGAATGCTTTATGCTAAAACTGTAAGGTCTACAAAATCTAAAGCAAACATTAAAAAAATAATTTTACCAGATTTACCAAAAGGATATTACAAAGTAGATTACCATGATATCCCAGGTAAAAATGTTGTTTCGGTCATTTTTGATGATATGCCAGTTTTCACAGAAAAAACAGTAACTTATTACGGCGAACCGATTATGTTAATTGTTGGGGAAGATAAAGATGTAATCACTGATCTTATCGCCAAAATAGAAATTGAATACGAAGAACTAACACCACTATTTAAAAGAACTAATAGTGCTATTAATTATCATTTTGTTAAAGGAGATTCACCTAAGGCTTTTAAAGAAGCACAAAAGGTTATTAAATATGATTATAGTTCAGGGTATCAAGAACAACTTTATATTGAACCACAAGGAATGATTGGTGAGATAAGTGGAGAGAAGGTTACTTTAACTGGCTCTATCCAATGTCCCTATTACGTTAAAAATGCGGTAAAAGCCGTTTTAGAAGCAGGGGATGACGAAGTACAAGTTAAGCAAGCTGTAGTTGGGGGAGCATTTGGGGGAAAAGAAGAATTTCCATCATTAATTGGCTGCCAACTTGCAGTTGCTTTAAGAAAAATTAAAAAGCCAATTAAGTTGATATATGAAAGAGAAGAGGATATGCAAGTAACTACTAAACGCCATCCAGCTTGGATTCATATGGAAGCAGCAATTGATGATAAAAATGAAATTGCTGGATTAACCGCGAAAGTAGCAATTGATGCAGGAGCATCAATTGGCCTTAGTGGAGTTGTGTTATCACGTGCTTTAATTGCCTCTACTGGAGCATATACAATCGATAATTTAGAAATAAGTGGTGATGTTTTCTTGACTAACACTGTTCCTAATGGGGCATTTAGAGGTTTTGGAGCACCACAAATGCTGTTTGCAATTGAAATGTTTATGCATCATATTGCTAAAGAATTAAACTTAGATCCTTTAGAATTAAGATTGAAATATTTAGCAAAACAAAATGACGCGACATCTACTCGTGGTAAATTTAGAGATCCAATTATTATGGATAAGATGATTGAAAAAGCAATGGAAATGGCTGATTATAAAAAGAAAGTTAAAGCTTATGAAAAAGCCGGCGTTTATAAAGGAATCGGTATGAGCTGGTTCTTACATGGTTGTGGATTCACTGGTAGTGGTGAAGCTGACCATATTAAAGCGTTAGTAAAACTTGATAAAGGGAAAGACGATAAAGTAACGATTTTAATTGCTGCTGTTGATATGGGACAAGGAATTCAAACAACAATGAAAAAAATTGTTTCGCAAATTTTGGAAATTCCGTTTGATCAAGTTATTTATAATAAACCAGATACTGACTTAGTGCCAGATAGTGGACCAACAGTTGCTTCAAGAACGATTATGGTTGTTGGAGGACTTGTTGCTAGAGCAGCTAAACAGTTAAAAGAAAAATGGGTTGATGGTGAAGCAATTATTGTTTCAGAACGTTATAAACAACCTGAATACATTAAATGGGACGAAAAGAACTTTGTTGGGGACGCATACCCTGCATATTCATGGGGAGTGAACATTGTTGAAGTTGAAGTGTCTCCTATTACTTACCAAGTTACATTAGTTGGAATATGGAGCGTTTATGATGTTGGAAAAGCAATTGATGAACGGATTATCATGGGCCAAGCTGATGGCGGAATTTTACAAGGTGTAGGTTACGGATATTTAGAAGTTATGAAAAATGAAGATGGAAAAATTAAACATAAAAATGTTACAGACTATATTATCCCAACAACAGGAGATACTCCTCCGATGGAAACATTTTTAATGGATAATCCATATCCCCTTGGTCCATATGGAGCAAAAGGAGCAGGAGAGTTAACTTTAGTTGGTGGTGCACCAGCAGTAGCTCTTGCAATTGAAAATGCAATTAATAAAAAAGTAACTAAAATTCCAGTTACCCCTGAATATATTATGGAGTTGATAAATAATGGCTAAAATAAAATTTAATTTAAATAATAAAGAAGTGGAAATAGATGAAAGCCCTACTGCTAGACTACTTGACATTTTACGTGAACAATTTAGTTTCACTGGGGTAAAAGAAGGTTGTGGCGAAGGTGAATGTGGAGCTTGTGCTGTTTTAATTGATGATAAAATTGTTAATTCTTGTATTGTTCCTTTAGGGACAGTAGAAGGAAAAAAGATTATGACAATTGAAGAGTACAGCAAAACAAAAAGACATGAAATCTTGCGAGAATCATTTGAAGATGCTGGAGCTGTTCAATGTGGATTTTGTACACCAGGAATGTTGATTGCCTCAGAATCGTTATTAAATAAAAATCCTCATCCTACTGATGAAGAAATAAAGATTGGTTTATCAGGAAACCTTTGTCGTTGCACAGGATATAATGCAATTATCAAAGCAGTTAAAACAGCTGCTAAAAAAGGAGATGGTCTTTGGTGAGAAATATAATAGTAAAGACCTTAGATGAAGCATTAGTTTTATTAAATGAAGGTGATTATAAATTACTTGCGGGGGGAACTGATTTAATGATTCAAAACCGCGCTTGGAGTAACACTTTACCAAAATTTAAAAAAGACACTTTATTAATTTATAATATCGAGGAATTAAAATATATTAAGGAAGAAGAAGGCTTTATTAATATTGGCAGTGGAATGACGCTTGAAGATTTAAAAAACCATCCATTAACGCCTTCGCTTTTAGTAGAAGCATTAGGAATTATGGCTTCTCCGGCAATCAGAAATATGGCGACTATTGGCGGAAATATTGGAAACGCCTCTCCAGCCGGAGACTCTTTACCAGTTTTATATATTTTAAATGCTTTAGTTGTAGTTGAAAGTGTTGAAAATACCCGCATTGTTCCAATTAGTGATTTTATTACTGGACCAGGTAAAAAAGCTATACAAAATAACGAAATGATCGTTGAAATTAAGATTCCTATTGAAGATTTTACTAATAGTAGTTTTCAAAAAGTAGGAGGAAGAAAAGCTGATGCAATTTCTAAAGTTTCTTTTGCTGGAGTTGTTGAAGTGAAGAATAATATCATCCAGGATTTTCGTGTAGCATTTGGAGCGGTTGGACCAACAGTTGTTAGAAACCAACAACTAGAAAAAAATGTTGTTGGCATAACAATTGATAGTTTTAAAGAAAATATCCAAAAAACAATTGACGAATATAGTAAAGTAATACGACCAATTGATGATCAAAGATCAAATAAAGAATATCGAAAAACAGTAGCATTAAATTTACTTAAAAACTTCATTTTAACTTTATAAAATGATTTTAGAAAGTGAGGCAAACTATGGATACAATAAAACTTGCGAAAGTAGCAAGGGGAGATGCAATTGCCGATTTAGTTTTAAAAAATTGTAAAATTATTAATGTTTTTACAAGGGAAATAGAAATAGGAGATATCGCCATTACTGATGGTAAAATTGTGGGAATAGGAGAATATCAAGGGAAAGAAGAACTCGATTTAAAAAATCGGTTTGTTGCTCCTGGCTTCATAGATGGTCATGTTCATATTGAATCATCAATGTTAACACCTCCACAATTTGCGAAAATCATTGTTCCAAAAGGAACAACATCAATCATTGCTGATCCACATGAAATAGCTAATGTAAGTGGTATAGAGGGAATTAAATATATGATTTTCTCAAGTATTTTTGGACCACTTAATGTTAATATTATGATTCCTTCTTGTGTCCCAGCAACATCATTTGAAACAAGTGGTGCAATTATTACTTCAAAAGACATTAAAAAATTTAGAAATAATAAAGGTGTTTTAGGACTTGGTGAAGTGATGAATTATCCAGGAGTTATTTATGGTGATCCTGAAGTTCATAAAAAGTTGGAATACATGGCTGATTTTGTAAAAGATGGTCATGCGCCTAGTGTGCATGGTAAAGAACTTAATGCTTATAAACTATCAGGAATTAAAACTGATCATGAATGTACAACAGCTGAAGAACTTCATGAAAAAGTAGCACGAGGAATGTATATTCATTTAAGAGAAGGGTCAGCTACAAGAAATGTTAAGGCACTGGCAAAAGGAGTTACTATTCAAAATAGTAGAAGACTCTTATTTTGCACAGACGATAAACATTCTGAGGACATTAGAAACGAAGGACATATTAACTATAATATTAAACTAGCAATTGAAAATGGGGTTGATCCATTAACTGCTATTCAAATGGCAACAATTAATATTGCAGAATGCTATAAGTTAGATAATATTGGAGCAATTGCGCCAGGTTATGATGCTGACTTAGTGGTTTTTGATTCTTTGAAAGAAATTGACGTTGACGAAGTTTACATTAAAGGAGAATTGGTTGCTAAAGGGAATAAAGCCTTATTTGACCCTGTTCTTTATACGAATGGTTATGTAACTAATACTGTTAATATCAAAGATAGTAGCAAAGTTAATTTTGATATTAAGTTAAAAAATAATAGAGTTAAAGTAATTCAACTTATTCCTAAAAACGTTACTACTACAAAAGTAATTAGAGAAGTAACAATTAAAAACGGCATTTATAAACAAGACAATAATTCTGACATTTTAAAACTTGCTGTTATTGAAAGACATCATCAAACTGGCAATGTTGGATTGGGATTAGTTGAAGGATATGGCCTTAAAAATGGGGCTGTAGCCATGACAATTGCTCATGACTCGCACAACTTAATAGTCATTGGTGATAATGATCAAGATATGAAAATTGCCATGCAAGAAATTGAAAGAATTCAAGGCGGAATTACCTTAGTTAATAATGGTAAGGTATTTGAAAGTATTCGACTTGAAGTCGCTGGATTAATGACTAATACAGAAGTTAAAATAATTGAAGGAAAACTAAAAGAAATGGACAAAAAAGCTCGTGAAATGGGTGTTAATAAAGCAGTAGATGATGCTTTTTTAAGTCTTGCATTCATGTCTTTACCAGTTATCCCGGAACTTAAATTAACTGATAAAGGATTATTCGACGTTACTAAATTTGCGTTAGTACCTTTAGAAGAATAAAAGCTAAATATAAAAAAAGAAATGGTGATATAAAGTGAAATACGTTAAAAACTATGAATGTACTCTTTGCCATAAAACATTTGATAAAACAAGTAAACTTAATACCTGTGACGAATGTGGTGAAAAGGGAATATTAGATATTAATTATAATTATGAAGCATTAAAACAAGTTATTAATAAAGAATATTTTAAAGCCAACCCTGATTATACAATGTGGCGTTATAAATATTTAATGAGTGTAAAAGATCGTGACTTTTCTAACACTTTAAAAGTCGGGTGGACACCACTTTATGAGTCATTTCATTTAAAGAAAGACCTTGGATTAAAAGCCTTATATTTAAAAGATGAAGGATTAAATCCAACCGCATCACTAAAAGACCGCGCTTCAGCGGTTGCGGTGATGAAAGCAATTGAAGAAGATGCTTCAGTGATTTCTTGTAGTTCTACAGGGAATGCAGCATCTTCATTAGCAGGAAACGCTGCTAGAATGGGACTTAAAACAGTTATTTTTGTCCCAAAAAGAGCACCTCTTGGTAAGCTATCGCAATTACTTATCTATGGGGCAAAAGTGATAAGCGTTGAGGGTGACTATAAAGACACTTTCAATTTATCAAAAGCGGCTATTAATCATTTTGGCTGGTACAACCGAAACGCAGCAATTAACCCGCATTTAGTTGAGGGTAAAAAAACAGTTGCCTTAGAAATCGCAGAACAACTTGATTTTAAAGTAACAGACTGGGTAAGTGTATCTGTTGGGGACGGTTGTACAATTGGAGGAGTTTATAAAGGATTTTACGATTTATTCATGGTTGGATTAATCGATAGAATTCCAAAAATTCTCGGAGTTCAAAGTGACGGATGTAGTCCCTTTTATACTGCATATACTGAAGGATGCCCTTTAGTAGAAGCAGAGGAAAACACAATCGCTGACAGTATTGCTGTAGGGATTCCAAGAAATCCTGTTAAAGCGCAAAAGGCTGTTACGAAATCAAAAGGAACGTGGATTACTGTAAGTGATGAACAAATTTTAGAAGCAATGAAAATTTTAGGATCGAAAGAAGGGATATTTGGTGAACCTGCCGGAGTAGCTGGGTTCGCAGGAGTGATAAATGCATTACAACAAGGTATTATTAAACATACCGACACTGTAACTGTGATTGTTACGGGTAATGGGTTAAAAGATACTGCAAATGCGCTAAAAGCAACACAAGCGCCGCTATCTTTAAAACCTGATTTACAAGCATTAATTAAAGCATTAAAATAAAAAACGAGGTGAAAGAAATGAGTAAAATACCATTTGGTCCGACTTATGATGAGATGTTACATCCAAATAAGATCGACAAAGACATTAGAGCAAGAGCTCTTAAAGCATTAAAAGAAGATGAACTCGATCCGATTAATTTATTCAATATTAATTGGAAAGATGAAAACAATGAAGTTCATAAAATTGTATTACCGAAAGAACTTACAGGAGTAGACGCTAATATTGTAGTAATGTTAGGAAAATATATTCCTTCTGGGTCTCATAAAGTTGGAGCTGGTTATTCAACATTAATTGAAGGTAGTATTGATGGTAGTATCGTTGCTGGTGAACATACAATTTTAGGTCCATCAACAGGAAACTTTGGAATTGGGGTTGCTTATATTTGTAATTTAATGAAATATGATGCGATCGTTATTATGCCAGACAACATGAGTAACGAAAGATACGAAAGAATTGAAAAATATGGAGCGAAACTTGATTTAACTCCAGGAACAGAATCAGATGTAATTTTAACATTAGAAAGAACGTATGAACTTAAAAAAGATCCTAAAATGAGATCTTTAGCACAATTCGAATTAATGCCAAACTATCGTTGGCACCGTCATGTTACTGGTGGTAGTGCAGTTGAAGCAGTAAAAGGAATCGGAAACGGAAGAATTGCATGTTATGTATCAGCACCAGGTAGTGCAGGAACTTTAGCAGCTGGAGACCATATTAAAAAAGTCTTCCCAGAAGCAAAAGTAACAGCCTTAGAACCATACGAATGTTCAACATTAATGAATGGTGGTAGAGGACAACACAGAATTGAAGGAATTGGCGACAAAATGATTACTTTAATTCATAATGCTTTAAATACAGATTTCATCGCTTTAATTAAAGATGACGATACTGTAAGAGGATTAAAAGTAATGCATGACGGAATTGATACTTTAGTTAAAAATGGTGTTGACCGCAAAAAAGCAGAAGCAATGAGAGAACTCTTTGGACCTTCAGGTATTTGCAATATTATCGGAGCAATTAAAATGGCTAAATATTTGAAACTTGGTCCTGAAGATAATGTTCTTACAATCGCAACTGATGGGTTTGACAGATACGTTAGTGTCTTAGAAGATCTTGAAAGAAGATATTTAGAAATTGAAGATTTTGTATTAGATAGATGGTTTGTTGATGTATTTAGAAAAAACGGAGTAGAAGATATTGTTGATTATAGAACTCCATCACAAAAAGAAAAATTATTTATCCAAAAAGAAAAAGACTGGTTAAAATTTGGTTATAAACAAGAATATTTAGATTCAATGAAAAAACCAGAATTTTGGGATAATGAATATAATAAAATTTTCGAAATCGATAAAAAAATCAAAAAAATGCGTGAGGAGTAGTGAAAAAGAAAATGGATGTTAATTTTAAAGATATTTTAGAAAAAGCAGAATCATATAAAGCTGATATTACTAAGTTTTTGCGCGATATGATCGCTATTCCTAGTGAAAGCTGTGATGAAAACAAGGTTGTATTAAGAATTAAAGAAGAAATGGAAAAAGTCGGATTCGATAAAGTTGAAATAGACCCTATGGGTAACATTTTAGGCTATATCGGACACGGTAAACATTTAATCGCTATGGATGCTCATATTGATACTGTTGGTGTTGGTAATATGGACAACTGGACATTTGATCCTTACCTTGGGTTTGAAGATGACGAGCTAATTGGTGGACGCGGGGGAAGTGACCAAGAAGGTGGAATGGCTTCAATGGTTTATGCTGGTAAAATCATTAAAGATTTAAAACTAGAAGACGATTATACACTTCTTGTTACTGGAACAGTTCAAGAAGAAGATTGTGACGGATTATGTTGGCAATATATCGTTGAAGAATCAAAAATAAAACCTGATTTTGTTGTTATTACGGAACCGACTTCATGTAATATTTACCGTGGACATCGTGGAAGAATGGAAATAAAAGTTACTACTCATGGAATTAGTTGTCATGGGTCAGCTCCAGAAAGAGGAGATAATGCAATTTTCAAAATGGCCCCAATTTTATTAGAACTTAAAGAACTAAACGAAAGATTATTAGATAATGATTTCTTAGGAAAAGGAACGTTAACAGTTAGTGAAGTATTCTTTAGTTCTCCTTCCCGCTGTGCTGTTGCTGATGGTTGCAGTATTTCGATTGACCGCAGACTAACAGATGGTGAAACATTTGAATCAGCTTTAGAAGAAATTAGACAGTTACCTTCAGTAAAAGAAGCAGGGGCAATTGTTGAAATGTATGATTACGCAAGAGCGTCATATACAGGCTTAGTTTATCCTACTAAATCCTATTTTCCAACATGGGTTTTAGCTGAAGATCACGATGTGACTCAGTCTGCTGTTGAAGCGTATAACGGATTATTTAATGAAAAACCACTAGTTGATAAATGGACTTTTTCAACAAATGGTGTATCAATTATGGGTCGTTATGGCATTCCATGTGTTGGTTTTGGGCCAGGACATGAAGATCAAGCTCATGCTCCAAACGAAGTTACTTATAAAAGTGAATTAGTTAAAGCGGCGGCAATGTATGCTGCAATCCCTTTAATGTATGTAAATAAAAAGAAATAAGGAGAGATAATATGAAACCACTTTACAAAGGAAAACACTTTATTACTCTAGAAGACTGGAGTAAAGAACAAATTGACAAATTATTAGAAGTTTCACATGATTTAAAAGAAAAATTCAAAACAAATGTTCCTACTCCATATTTAGAAAATAAAACATCATTTAACATGTTTTTTGAACAATCAACAAGAACAAGAAACTCAATGGAAGCAGGCCTTGCTCAACTTGGTGGACACGCAACATTTTTAGACACATCTACAATGCAAATTTCGCATGGTGAAAGTGCAAAAGATACTGCAGTAATTTTATCAAGTTATGGTCATGCGATCGCTTGTCGTAACTGTTTTTGGGGAATTGGAAATGATTTTCTAAATAAAATGGCTGAACATTCAACTGTCCCAATTTTAAGTTTACAAGATGATTTATATCATCCAATGCAAGGGTTAGCAGATTTAATGACTATCCAAGAAAAAACAAAAACTACTAAAAAATTAAAGGTTTCGATCATTTGGGCTTATGCAAAAAGTCATAAAAAACCAATTTCTGTTCCTCTTACTCAAATATTATTATTCCCAAGATATGGAATGGATGTAACGCTTGCTTATCCTGAAGGATATGATTTACCAGAATGGGCAATCGAAAAAGCTAAGAAAAACGCTTTAGAAAATGGCGGAACATTTAGAATTACGCATGACATGAAAGAAGCATTTACTGGCGCAGACATTGTTATCCCTAAAAACTGGGGTAGTTGGGTTAATAACCAAAGTGATGCTGTAATTGATGATTTACTTGAATCATATAAAGGTTGGAAATGTACAGAAGAAATGATGTCACTTGCTAGTCCTAATGTATATTATATGCATGCTTTACCAGCTGACAGAGGTAACGAGGTAGAAGACAGTGTAATTGATGGTCCTCATTCAATCGTTTATCAAGAAGCTGAAAATAGACTTCATACAGCTAAAGCTGTTATGGTAATGACAATCGGCGATAAATAAGTTTTTTAAAGATTTAAAAAATAAAAAGGCGAGGTGTTAAAATGAACAAGTTTATGAAAGTAGCAATTGATGAAGCATTCAAAGGAATGCGTGCTGACGATGGAGGACCTTTTGGGGCTGTTATCGTTAAGGATGGTGAAATAATAGCTGTTGGACATAACCATGTTGTTGAATCTAACGATCCAACAGCACACGCTGAAATGGTAGCAATTAGAAAAGCTTCTAAAATCCTTGGAAGATTTGATTTATCAGATTGTGAGATTTATTCACAATGTGAACCATGTCCAATGTGTTTTTCTGCAATTCACTGGGCAAAAATGAAAACTTTATATTATGGAGCTACTCGTTATGATGCGGCAGATATTGGGTTTGATGATCAATATATTTACGATGTTATTAATGGTAAAGCTTCAAAAGAACAAGTAAAAGTTGTCCCTTTAGATCACGATGAGTGTGTTGCACCATTTAAAGAATGGGCAAAAAAGAACAACAAAGTAGAATACTAAAATAAGAAAAAAGAGAAACTACAGGTATCTTTTTATCTGTAGTTCTTTTTTTATCATTAAGGAGTGAAATAATGAGTGAAGAACTGTTTTTAGATGTTCATGAAAAACCGAAAAGTTATATTGGTTGGGTATTTATGAGCTTACAACACGTCTTTGCAATGTTTGGAGCAACAGTTCTTGTTCCGATTTTAACAGGATTACCAGTTGGGGTAACACTAGTAGCTAGTGGGGTTGGAACCTTAATCTACATCGCTTTTACAAAGGCAAAATCCCCAGTATTTTTAGGAAGTAGTTTTGCTTTTATTATCGCAATTCAATCAGTTACAGTAGTAAATCTTGATGGATCATTAGATTTTAGTGCTGCTTATTTTGGGTTAATGACGGTTGGGATTGTTTATGTTATTGTTGGGATAATTATTAGATTTGTTGGTAGTGATTGGCTTAAACGTTTACTACCACCAATAGTAATTGGCCCAATGATTATCATTATTGGTTTAGTTTTAGCGCCAATTGCTATTAATAGCGCAGGCTTAAAAGGGGGAACTGATTTTACAACTCCCTTAATTGCTTTAATAACTTTTTCTACTGTAGTAGTTGTTAGTATTTATGGTAAAGGGTTATTTAAAATAATTCCTTTCTTAATTGCGATTGTAATTGGTTATTTAACTGCTGTTGTTTTTGGTGTAGTAGATGTTGTTACTGTCTTTGAAGGAACAAAATTATTCGCAGTTCCTAATTTTAATTTTGTTGGTACTTATAAATTAAATTTATCAGCTGTTCTAATTTTTGCTCCAATTGCGTTTGTTACAATTGCTGAACACATTGGAAATCACACAGTTTTAAGTGAAGTAATTGGTCGTGACTTATTAAAAGATCCAGGGCTAGATAAAACTTTATTTGGTGATGGAGTGGCTACTTTTGTAAGTGCAGCAATGGGTGGTCCAGCCAATACGACTTATGGAGAAAATACTGGAATTGTTGCAATGACAAAAAATGCCAGTGTTTGGGTAACAGGACTCGCAGCTGTTTTTGCAATAATGTTAGGCTTTTTAGATGTAATCCAAGTCTTTATCTTAAGTATTCCTTCAGGAGTATTAGGAGGAATGACAATTGTCTTATATGGTTTAATTGCGGGTAACGGTGTTAAGGTGCTAGTAAAAGCAAGAGTTGATTTATCAAATATGAAAAACTTGATTATTGTCGGAGCAATGTTAGTTACTGGTCTTGGCGGGGCTAGTATTGCTTTTACTCCAACAGTAAGTTTATCTGGAATGAGTTTAGCAGCATTAGTTGGAATTATTCTTAATTTAATTCTTAATCCTGAAAAAGATGCCAAATAAAAAAAGCGATTTATCGCTTTTTTTTTATGAGTTATAAGACAAAACAACTTCCCCCAATAAACTCTCTTAGTAAAGAGTTGCATGGCACAAATGAATCATCAATATCTACAAAGTATTTTAAAAATTTAATAAGGCGGTTAGCTGTAACGTAATATTCACTATCATAAGGAATTTCAAGTAAAGTTGGTAAGGCGTATTTCTTCATAACACATAGTTCATATTGTAAACCAGAGTTGTATACATAATCAGCCTTTTCTTGATATGGATAAATCCATTTAAATTCACCACGTCTTACTGAATCCCACATTGATAAGGTGCGAATAGCTGGAGCGTTTCTAAACTTTTTATCACGGACAATTCTTCTTAATAATCTTAAATTAGTAATACTAATTGGATTATGATCATCAAGATTCATTTGTAGTTGAGGACTTATGTAAATTTTGAAAATTTGTTTTTTAGGAATCATTGCTGATAGTTGATCATTTAAAGCGTGGATTCCTTCAATAATAATTGGGTTATCTTCAGAAACTGTTAATTTAGTATAACCTTCTCTACTTTTTGTTTTAAAGTTGAAGATTGGGATATCAGTTGCTTTTCCAGCAATTAAATCTAACATATTTTGATTGAATAATTCAATATCTAAAGTATTGATATGCTCTAAATCTATTTCGCCGTTTTCATTTGGAGTAATTTGTTCACGATTTAAATAATAGTTATCTAAAGAAATCGTTACTGGCTTTAATCCTCTTGTCATTAATTCGATTCTAAGGCGGTTAGAAAAAGTTGTTTTCCCACTAGAACTAGGTCCAGCAATTGCAATTAAACGTATATTATGAATATCAGCTTTAATTTTATCACCAAGTTCTGTTAGCATAGCATTATGGTTTGCCTCACACATATGGACAAATTCGACGATACTATCATTTTCAACATGGCGGTTTAATTCAGCGATTGTACTAGCTTCAACAATATCAGCCCAAATTGATGCTTTTCTTAATGTTTTAACATATTGAACAGCATCTTTAAATTCTGGGATCTGACCATTAGTCTCAGCTCGAGGATATTGAATTAAAAAGCCGATTTCGTAAGGAATAAATAAATACTTACTTAAATAACCAGTAGAAGGAACCATATATCCATACATATAGTTCATATAACCATCACATACATAAAAATGAACCTTATTATCAGGACGATATTCAATAATATCAATGCGATCTTGATAATCATTTTCCATATAAAAATCAATTGCTTCTTGAGTTGTCATTGTAACTCTTTTAAAAGGAATATCGAGTTTTACTAGTCGAGCCATTTCCGTTCTTAAATTTGTTAAAACTTCATCTATATTAGGATTATCTTCATTAACAATATAACAAAAAATAGATCTAGAAATACTATATTTAAATTTTATTTTATAGTTAGGATAAATATTTTTAAATGCCATTGCGATTAAATAACGTAAACTTTGTTCATAAATGTGAACAGTTTCTGGATTATCCATTGACAAAAATTCGACAGTTGCGTCATAATAAAATTTATAAGAAAGTTCACGCATTCTGTGGTTTACTCTAGCGACAATGTAGTCTTTATTACTTGCCTCTGGTAATTCACTTAAGCGGAGTTCTTTGTCAAACTTGTATTCCTTATTTTGCACTTTAATTGTAATCATAAAATCACCTCTATATTTTTTGAGTGTATATCTATTTTACCAAAAATCACCGTAAAAGGGAATAAAAAGTGGAAAATAAATATTTCCTTTATAAACAAGGGAGTATTATCGCAATAAGGTCTTATTTAAAGAGATAAAGGATGTTTTTATAAATAAGTTTTTCTAAGATTTCGGACAATTAGATATTTTTATTCTATGAAAACATTTTCATAGAATAAAAGCGTTTTCACTTCTTGCATGTCTGTCTTCCTTATAGTATCCTTAATCTAAAACATATAATATAAAGGAGAGCAATTATGAAAAAACTATTATTATTAGCATTAACATTATCTTCTGCATTACTACTAAGTGCATGTGGTGGAGGAGACGAAACTGTAAGACTTGGGGTAATTGGACCTCTAACAGGAGATTATTCAATGTACGGTGTTTCTGTACAACAAGGTGCTCAATTAGCTGTAGAGGAATTAAATGCAGCAGGGGGAATTTTAGGAAAAACGGTAGAATTAATTGCTTACGATAGCAAAGGAGATCCTACTGAAGGTGTAAATGCATACAACCGTTTAAGAGATGAAGATGAAATTCATGCTTTAATTGGTGGGACATTTAGTGGTGTAACTTTAGCAATAAAAGAATTAGCTGTTGAAGATAATATGCCAGTATTAACTCCAACTGCTACACATCCTGATGTTACGTTAGATGCAGACAATGTATTTAGAGCATGTTATACAGATAGTTACCAAGGAAGTGTTGCTGCAGTATTCGCAGACGAAACTTTAGAAATTGAAAATGTAGCTGTTTTATACAATAGAGATGATGCATATAGTGAAGGACTTGCATTAGCATTTATTAGTGAATTTGAAACTAGAGGAACAGTAGTTGAAACTTTAACATTCGGTGCTGGAGATGATGACTACAGTTCATTACTAACAGTTATTCAAGCATCAAGTGCTGAAGCGGTATTCTTACCTGGTTACGTTGCAGAAGTTGGAGCAATCTTAACTCAAGCAAAAGCAAAAGGTATGGAAATACCATTCATTGGTGGAGACGGTTGGGATTCAATTGAAGCAGATTATGCAGATGTTGCTGAAGGTAGTTACTTTGGAAATCATTATGCAAAAACTGATGAAGCACAAATCGTTCAAGACTTTGTTGCAAACTTTACTGAACAATTTGGTTCAGCACCAACGGCTTTAGCAGCCTTAGCATATGACGCAGTATATGCTATGGCAAATGCAATGGAAGATGCAGGAAGTTTAGATGCAGCTGCAATTATTGCAGCATTACAAGATTTAGATATGACAGAAGCTGTTACAGGATCTATTAAGTTTGATGAAAACGGAGATCCAATTAAATCAATCACAATGATTCAAATTGTTGATGGTGAACAAGTAGTAGTAGCAAAAGTAGAAGGTCAATAATAAAACATTAGGGAAGTTAAAACTTCCCTTTTAGTACTTAAAGAGGTGTATTCATGAATGCAGATTTAGAATTATTCATTAGACAATTGATTAATGGATTAAATACAGGGAGTATCTATGCACTTATTGCTATTGGTTATACAATGGTATATGGGATAATAAAATTAATAAACTTTGCGCATGGTGAGATAATGATGTTTGGTGCTTATTTTGCGTTTCTTTTTGCGACGACAATGCCAATAGAGTTACCATTTATTGTAATCGTAATTATGTCAATGATGCTAGCAGCTTTAATCGGAATTGCAACTGAAAAGATTGCTTACAAAAGATTAAGAACTGCGCCAAGGATATCGGCCTTAATAACCGCCATTGGAATGAGTTTATTTTTACAAAACTTAGCATTATTAATTTTTAAACCACAACCAAAAGTTATGCCACAATTAATTTCAAAAGATGTTATTGTTCTTTTTGGAATTGATATTCCGTTAATTATGTTATACACAATTGGAATATCAATTATTATGATGGTGTTATTAACTTTCTTTATTAAAAAGACAAAACCAGGAAAAGCAATGAGAGCTGTCTCACAAGACAAAGAAGCAGCAATGTTAATGGGAATAAATGTTAATGGCATTATTTCTTTAACATTCGCAATTGGGAGTGCTTTAGGAGCACTTGGGGGAATCTTTTATAGTATCGCCTATACTCAAGTTTATCCAACTATGGGAGTAATGCCTGGATTAAAGGCATTCGTTGCTGCCGTCTTTGGAGGAATAGGAAATATCTTTGGAGCAATGCTTGGAGGATATGCAATTGGGATAATTGAAACAATGACTAAAGGATATATCTCAAGTCGTTGGGCTGATGCTTTAGTATTTGGGATTTTAATTTTAGTATTATTATTTAAACCTTCCGGAATTCTTGGGAAAAACGTCAAGGAGAAGGTGTAACTATGAAAACATTAAAATATAAACCATTAAAAATAGATTCTAAATATGGAGTATTAAGAATTATTATTGCGGTAGTAACAATCTTTATTATTCTGAATTCATTAATTAATTTCGGAATATTAAGTCGTTATTACTCAACAATTTTAGTATTCATTTGTGTCTTTATCATTATGGCAACAAGTTTAAACATTGCAACTGGCTTTTTAGGTCAATTAGTTCTTGGTCACGCTGGATTTATGGCGATTGGAGCCTACACAGCAGCTTTAACTGCAATTGCACTTAAAGGAACAATTACAAATGATTTATTGTTATTTATAATTTCAGCTTTAGCAGCTGTTGTAACAACAAGTATTGTTGGGATTTTAGTAGGAACACCTGCCTTAAGACTTAGAGGAGATTATTTAGGAATTATGACATTAGGGTTTGGAGAAATTGTAAAAGTAATTTTAACAAACTTAGATATTACTGGTGGAGCACAAGGGTTAACTGGGATTCCTCGAATTATGACTTTCCCAATTGCTTTTTGGACTACAGTCGTAATTGTTGCGACTATTTATTTATTTATGAACTCAAGACATGGACGAGCAATTTTGTCAATTAGAGAAGATGAAATCGCTAGTGAAAGTGTTGGAATTAATATTACAAAATATAAAATTATTGGTTTCGTTATGGCATCATTATTTGGTGGCGTAGGGGGAGCAATGTATGCTTTCCAAATTGGGTACTTAGCACCAGCAACATTTGGCTTTATTAAATCTGTAGAGATTTTTGTTATTGTTGTTCTTGGTGGTATGGGAAGTTTAAGTGGAGCAGTTATGGCCGCTATCTTCTTAACATATTTACCTGAAGCACTCCGTGAGTTTGAAAAATATCGTTTATTATTATATTCTATTTTATTAATTAGTACGATGTTATTTAGACCACAAGGACTAATGGGAACTAAAGAATTCAGTTTAACAAACACATTAAATAAAGTGTATAAAGTTTTTGTCTTAGGATATAATAAGGTTGCTGGATTATTTAACAAACTCTTTGCAAAGGAGAGTGAGTAATAATGAGTATTTTAGAAGTAGAAAACTTAACTATTATGTTTGGGGGATTAAAAGCAGTAGACAATTTTAATATTAAAATGGACGAAGGTGAACTTGTTGGATTAATTGGTCCGAATGGGGCAGGTAAAACAACAATCTTTAATTTACTTACGGGGGTATATGTTCCAACTGAAGGATCAATAAAACTAAATAACGTAAGTACGATTAATAAAAAGCCTAGTCAAATTGTAATGCTTGGCAGTAGTAGAACTTTTCAAAATATCCGTCTCTTTAAAAATATGACTGTCCTTGATAATATTAAGGTAGCATATCATAACGAAATGGATTATGGAGTTTTCGCAAGTGTTTTTAAAACAAAGAAATTTCAAGATGAAGAAGAGCGAGCAAATAAAGTTGCAATGGAACTTTTAAGTGTTTTTGATCTTGAATCATATAGTGAAGAACTCGCTAAGAACCTTCCTTATGGGAAGCAACGTAAATTAGAAATTGCAAGAGCTCTTGCAACTAATTCAAAATTATTATTATTAGATGAACCAGCCGCTGGAATGAACCCTCAAGAAACTGAAGAATTAATGGCAACAATTAAACTAATCAAAGATCAATTTAAAGTATCAATTTTACTAATTGAACATGATATGAAACTAGTTATGGGAATTTGTGAAAGAATTGTGGTAATTGATTATGGAAAAATTATTGCTAAAGGAACACCTGATGAAATTAAAAACAATAAAGATGTTATTAAGGCTTATTTAGGAGAATAATATGTTAAAAGTAGAAAATTTACATGTGCACTATGGTGCTATTCACGCTATAAAAGGTGTTTCATTTGAGGTTAAAAAAGGCGAAATTGTAACATTAATTGGTTCGAATGGGGCAGGGAAATCAACGATTTTAAAGACAATCTCTGCGCTACTTAAAAAGACTGAAGGGGATATCTTATTTTTAGGAAATTCACTGGAAGGAATTGAACCTCATAAAATTGTTGAAATGGGAATATCGCATGTTCCTGAAGGAAGAAGAATTTTTCCAGGCTTAACAGTTTATGAAAATTTACAAATGGGGGCATATACTAGAAAAAATAGTGAAGAATTTGCTGAAGATTTAGAAACGGTATATAAACGTTTCCCAAGGTTAAAAGAAAGAAGAAATCAATCTGGAGGAACATTGTCTGGAGGAGAACAACAAATGCTTGCGATGGGGCGTGCTTTAATGAGTAGACCGAAAATTTTGCTACTTGATGAACCATCAATGGGATTAGCTCCTTTATTAGTTGATGAAATTTTTAATATTATTAAAGACATCAATGAAAATGGGACAACAATCTTGTTAGTAGAACAAAATGCTAATCGTGCATTACATGTATCTAATAAAGGTTATGTTTTGGAAACAGGAAAAATTATTGCCTCTGGACTTTCTAAAGATTTATTAAATGATGAAAAAGTAAAAGAAGCTTATTTATCATAATTTCTTTACAAAAAGTTTAAAAAAGTCGTCATTTTTGATGGCTTTTTTATTGACAAAAATAAAAATAGATTTATAATTTAAGTGTAGGTGTGAGAGAGAGGGAGAATAATGAGAAGAGAAATGTTTTTTGGCGACGATGATCGACCAAGAAGAGGTAGAAGAGACTACCGTAATGGTTATGGTAATGGCGGACATTACCGTCGTGATATGGGCCGTGGATTACATTTACTAGGTGGAAGAAGAGATGGCCAAGGGCCTCATCTAGATGAAGGATGTAATACTGTACAAAATGAAAATCCAGGACAAAGATTTTATAAATACAGATATAATTCTGTTAATGATGCAAGTAAAGTAAAAATGTTTTCAAACCAAGCAAAAATGATCGATTTCGTAAACAAAGTTGGTGAAAAAGGCCAAAGAGTAGATGTCTTTAAAATTGAAGATGATCTATATAAAGTAGTTGTTTACGGAGCATACGAAGAATAATCTAAAAATGAAACACCTACATTAAAGGCGCTAAATATTTAGCGCCTTTTTTTAAATAGGATATCATTAAAAAGTTTATAGAGTTCCCCATATTAATGTTGCGAATTCCGGATGATCAATAAAAGGATTGCGGTTGTGTTGAATCCCAAAAATAACTTCATTTCGATGCATCTCAAATTCATCAGGTAAATCATTTAAGTTCCATTCAAGTAAAACAGCTAATACGCCAATTGTTGGAGCTCCATCGCCAACCATATTATCGATTTCTAAATCAGCAAAACCATCATCGCCTTCATAACGGACTGCCATATAAAAAATCATTCTAGCGATATCGCCTTTAATTTCATCACGTGGTTCAAAACTATTTGAATCATAATAGTTTCCAGTAGCGATTCCGTTATAATAAATTTCAGTTCCGGTACCATCATCATAATCAAAGTCTAAACTGGCTCTAATACTATTAATTGATACATAAGTAGGTCTTAAAGCGTGTAAATCAGTTCCAGGCGCGTCACCAGTATTAAAATTACCAAGTGATTGTGGCCAAACATGTTCTTTGTTCCAAGAACCTGACGGACAACTTGAACTACAACGATTATCCTTATCAATTGAAGCTCCCGAATAAAGTAAAATAATATTTTCAGAGTTATTTGGATCTAAGTCAGTAACTTTTAATGCTTCACTTACTTGGCTATAAGAAATAACAGTATGATCGTTAATTAATTCGTGAAGGAAAGCTTTTAATGCTTCACCAAATAAATCATCAGCTCCAGCATAATAACCGATGTAAACAACAGTTTGTGATAAATCTATTACTGTGAAAACAAAATCTTTTTGAATAACAACATCATTATAAGTTGCAATCATTGTCATTGTAACTAGCGCATCACCACTATCTGCTTCTGGTCTAGTAACTTCCCCAGTAGAAGAAATAACATCACTGTTACTAGATGACCATAACACTGTAATATCACCATCTAATGTATCAAACAAAGGAAGATCATCAATAACTTCATATTCTTCAAAAGAAACACTTTCAACTGCTTTTTGAACCTTATCATAATCAGCAGAAACTTCACCTAAAATAATAACATCAAATATTTTTGTCATTACTCGATCGCCGTCAGTTAAAACAGCAGTTAAAATTGTTGAGACATCAACAGCCGGCTTAGTAATAACCCCATTAGATGAAACTAAATCTGGTTTACTGCTTTGCCATGAAATACTTATACCATCAATTTCAGTAGGTAATGTTGTATTATCTAAAACATTATCAAGAGTTAATTCAGTTTTAACTTTTTCAATAGTTGGAGTTTCATCAGTTGGTTGTTCGTTACATCCAGCTAAAGAAACTGTAAAAATAATCATAAGAAAGATTGTTAATAATTTTTTCATTTTCTACACCTGCTTTTCTTTAGTAAATAATCTTAATATTATTTGTCGTATTTACAATAATTTCTTTTTTCTCATAAATATAATTAATTAATAATTCGATCACATCAATTTGGATATCTTTCAGAGTTTCACATTCTCTAAAAAAGAGATAGTCACCACCGCCAGCTGCGCGGTAGTTATTCATAACAACTTTATATATTTTATCATCAATTAGGGGTTCGCCTTTAAAAGTAACGTTTTTTATTCTTTTAGAGTGCGGTTCTCTTAAATCAATTGTATAGTTAATATTATCATACATATCGTAAGCATATAACTGTAGTTTTGGAACATTAAATTTAGAACTAAAAATCACTTTGTTGTTTTCTACTTCAAAAAATTCCGCTGTTTTTTCAAGGGCTTTTAACAAAATTTTCCCTGGGACAGCCTTAATAACTAAACTGTTTGGAAAAACATATGTTCCAATAACGTCTCTAATGGTAATATCTTTTCTAAAACCAGAAACGTCATTTCCTAAAGAGCAAGAAGAAATATCAGCATGGGAGTATTCTAATTGAACTTGATTGATGAAAGACACTAAAGGATGTTTATTAAGTCTAGCATCTAACTGATCTGTAATTAAAAGGTCGTTTTTTGTTTTACCGATTGGAGTATCTAAAAATAATTGGGTTTCTGCTTCATCACTGGCAATTACTCTTAAAAGTTCTTCATCTGCAGATACGTTTTTGGTCATTAATATATCAATAGTACTAACTTGATAACTCCATGATTGATTGTCGTAAGAAAAATTAATATCTACTAGTCCAAGAGCAGTTCCATTTAAGGCTGGTTGAGTATAGTAAGTATTGAAAAGTTTTCCAGTTAAAGTCCGATGTTGGT
>Ga0164318_10001190_pt1 | contig 22652 bp, 19 predicted proteins | sample GuaBasSedimGuay9_FD_113734 | JGI IMG/M metagenome (GOLD analysis project Ga0164318, IMG submission 113734) | Subseafloor sediment microbial communities from Guaymas Basin, Gulf of California, Mexico - Guay9, Core 4571-4, 0-3 cm | ecosystem: Environmental > Aquatic > Marine > Hydrothermal vents... | reverse complement strand
TGTATTCGTTCTTGGAATTTTAGTTTTTATACATGAACTTGGCCATTTCCTGGTGGCTAAGAAGGTAGGCATTAAAGTTGAGCGGTTTTATCTAGGTTTCCCGCCCAATATTTTTTCGAAAAAGTGGGGCGAGACAATCTATTGCATTGGAATCATTCCGCTGGGTGGGTATGTTAAAATGGCTGGTGAGCATCCCACCGAAGAAGCCACCGGGGCTCCAGACGAGTTTATGTCAAAATCAATCGGACAACGAGCGGCGGTAATTTTTGCTGGTCCTTTTATGAACTACGTTCTGGCAATAGTATTATTGATCGGTATTTTCTATTTTGGTGGACGTCCTTTAACAGATGAAACACGGGTACTCGTAGGCGATGTGCAACAAGATAGCCCTGCGGAAAAGGCTGGCTTGAAAGCGGGTGACGCGATTATTGCTGTCAATGGAGACCCTGTCTCCCGGTTCGATTCGGTGGCCTATCGTATCCACTCAATCGTGGAGAAACCTGTTAATCTGACATGGTTACATGAAGGGGATACAGTCGAAGCTACGGTTGTTACAATGGCTGTATCGACACCCAATGCTGAGGGGGGTATGGATACAATCGGTCTTATCGGATTCAACGAAAAGATAATCGGGTATGAAAAATATGGCTTCTTTGAGTCGATTAAACTAGGGACAGTTATGGCTCACACGCTTGTGGCTCGAACTTTTGATTTTGTAGCGAAACTGGTCTCTATGGAGGTGTCTCCCAAAGCCATTGGTGGTCCGTTATTTATTGCCCAGCAGTCCGGTAAGGAGGCAAAAAAAGGCCCTGTAAATCTGTTCTTCTTTATGGCTCTGTTGTCGGTCAATTTAGCTGTAATAAATGTTTTCCCTATTCCGGTACTCGATGGTGGTCAGCTCATCTTTTTAGGGATTGAAGGGATTCGCGGGTCGCCATTGTCTATGAAAGCTCGCGTTTATGCTCAGCAGGTTGGTATCTTCCTTATTCTAGGGTTGATTGTGATGGTCACATACAACGACATTATCCGTCTCCTTCAGGGGTTTTGATATTCCATCTGTCTAAAAAAAACAATAAGACACAGGTTCAATTATCTTATGTTGTGCCAAGACTTCAGAGACTGTCTTAAAAAGGCACCTTATCTGTCTCGCGTAGGGTGTGAGGGTTTGTCTCCCAGCGTCTGTTCGCAACCATTTCTGTTATTCAAACAGATAAGGAAAATAGAAGAGAACTTATTTTACGTATGGTTCCGGGTTGGTAATACGGCCATTGAGAGCTGAAGCTGCGGCTGTTGCAGGTGAACAAAAGTAAATTTCAGTACCATTATTCTTCTCCGAATTAGCAATAGCTGAAACACTTGTTGTAAGGCATCGTTCACCGGGCGCCAGTGTACGTTGGAACTCGCCTGCGATGGACATATTTGTTGAGCTGATTACCATAGCCCCAGCTTCGGCAAGAATTCGGATTAACCCTTTTTTGAGTGCCTCGAGATAGACCTTATGTGAAGCTGGCATGACAATAAGTCTGCATTGTGAGTCAACTTTGTTACCCTTGAGGATGTTTGCCACTACACGGAGATCATCGAATCGGCCATTGCTACAAGTGCCAATAATAATCTGTTGAATACTCAAACCTTCCAGTTCCCTGACGGGCTTAATAGTATTGATTACGTTTGGCCCGGCAATCTGTGGAGTAAGACGATCAATATTAAACTGGTACACCTCATCGAAAACTGTGTCTTTATCGGCAATGACTGGTTTATAACTGGTGTTGGTACGACCAGTCAGGTAACGGCGGGTAATGGCTTCAAACGAACACATAGCTGCCTTGGGTCCCATTTCAGCAGAGAGATAACACAAGGTTGTCCGTTCACTCATGCTCATACTGGCCACAGCTCGACCGTAATACTCGATAGTCCGATATTCAGCTCTGGTTGTCCCTAGTTGTTTGATTACTGCCAGAACGATGTCCCCTGTATAGACTCCACGTGGACGACGCCCACTTATATCAATACGGATGGATGATGGTACTTTCAACCATATCCGGCCGCTGGCCAGCACGGTAGCCATTTCGGTGGCATCAATGCTTACCGCGAAAGCGCCAAGAGCTCCCAGAGAGACAGCATAACGATCCGTTCCCAACACTAATTGCCCGGGAAGAATATGACCGTTCTCGATTGCCAACTGGTGGGAAGTCCCTTTGTGAAAATCATAGAAATTATCGATTTTCTGTCGTCTGGCAAATTCTCGCGCCAGTTTGTAATCTGTTGAATCTTCCCCTGTGGATCCACTGTTACCATCCAAACTGATAATTATCCTGGCTGGATTCCAGACATACTCGACACCAATTTCTTTGAAAGTACGGATTATTTTGCCAAAGTCCTTGTTCACTATCACCACATTCGGTTCGACCACTACCAGTTCCCCAACTTTGACTTTATCAAGACCAGCGGATTGGGCAAGTATTTTCTGTGTTGTTGTCTGTTTACCGTATAGGGGGACGATGTGGTTGCGTAGGTCCATCCCCGGCAGATTCAACTCGAGTTGTTCCAACTTGAGAAAGGCTGGTTTTTCGCGAATACCATAGCGACGACGCCAGTTGTAGAAAGCTGCTTTGGAAATCCCTAGTTCAAGCCCACAACGGTCATCATCTCCAAATCTTTCCCACAGGTTGCGAATCTCACTTTCGGAGAACTTTGGTTGTGAATGTTTGGGAACATTTTTCTTGCGACGCCAGTAAGCGACCAGATAGGCAGGCACACCTCCAAGTCTCTCGCCGATATTCTCATCGGTCCGATACAACTTTTGAAGTTGTAGCAACTCCGCCTTTGTTGGCATTTTTCGCCGGGGGCTCATAGTTTGTCGAATTCTTTCTTGATAGCATCATAGACGAGTTCGAGCCCAACTGAAACAACTCTGGTTTCTCCGATCACAGGCATGAAGTTAGTATCACCGGTCCAGCGAGGCACTATGTGCATATGGAGGTGTTCGGGAATTCCAGCTCCTGATGACCGACCGAGGTTCATACCAATGTTAAGTGAATGCGGTTTAAGCACCTTCTTGATTATTTTGATTGTTAGTCGGGTTAGAGAGAAAAACTCGTTAGCTTCTTCTTCCGTCAATTTCTCAAGTTGTCCTATATGTCTCATGGGCACGATCAATGTGTGGCCGGAGTTGTAAGGGAACTTATTGAGAATAACAAAATTTTCATTACCCCGATAAACGATTAGATTCTTCACTGAGTCTTTGAGTTTTAAGCGGTTGCAGAAAACACAACCCTTCTCCTTTTTACTCAGAACAAAGTCTGCTCGCCAGGGTGCCCATATCATCTTGTCTGCCATAGCGCTATATAATAGTGAGATATTGCTGTCGTGCCAAGTGGTCAAACCAACTTTTTTTCGACCAGCAAACAAACTCGTTGCCGGACAAGGGAGTGCAGACCATAACTGTTTTTGTTGAACCTACGCCTATTGCTTTATAGCATGCCAGTATGTTACAAAACCCTTTACCTCGTCTGGATCGAGATACTTCCGATATCCGACAGCGATTGCTTCCGCATTGTCGTCTGAAGCAAGGAGAGGTATGGCATGATCCCGAAGGAAAACACTTGGTTGCTTGCGGTGACGCATCCGATCAGTCATTTCTTCGAGAGTTGTTCGGTGATTCCCGAGCTGCTCTGGCCGTGCAGGACCCTCCTTATAATCTTGTAGCTTTCGAAACCAGATCAATCGAGGAATATATCGCCTGGTCTCGGGTATGGGTAGACAACTGCCATAGCATCCTTACCGACGACTCCTCTCTTTATGTCTGGCTGGGTGCCGATCAGAACAACCATTTTCAACCATTGGGACAGTTCATAACAATGATGGCTACTAGTGGCTTTCGATCGCGATCTTTTATTACTATGCGCAACCAGCGCGGTTACGGTACCCAGAGCAACTGGATGGCGGTACGCCAGGAGTTGCTGTACTACACGCTCGGCCATCCGTTTTTCCAAGTACAGTACACTGATATTCCAAAAATACTCAGGGGGTACTACAAGGATATCGATGGTCATCGCACCGAGAATATTCAGCGTGGTCGGTCCATGAATATCCGGGCTGGAAATGTCTGGGTTGACCTGCAGCAAGTTTTCTATCGTCTTCAAGAGAATGTCAGTGGTTGTTATGCCCAGAAACCACTAAGGGCGATTGAACGCATTGTGCTGGCCTCGACAGTAGAAGGTGATCTTGTTACTGATTTTTTTGCCGGTTCCGGCACTACTTTGCTTGCTTGTGAACGTAACCACCGACGTTGTATAACTTTCGATAGTGACCCTATCTTTACCGAGATTACTATCCGTCGCCTGGAACAATTTCGAGCTACCGGCAAAACTGGATGGCAATCCGGCAATCCATTTGAACACGAATTATGTAACGCAAGTTCTGCCCTTCAATCCCAAACAGCCCCCATTGCTACAACCACCGAGGTAATATGAACGACATCAAAGGTACCCTTGTTACCATTAACAAAGATATCACTGCCGATATGATTTGTTCCCCGGAGTATCAGACAGAGAGCGATCCTGTTCAGCTTGCAGGACACGTGTTTGAAAATATCGGCAATGGGTTTCCGAAAAGACTTGCTGATGCCTCCATCCTGGTTGCCGGAAGTGGTTTTGGCCATGACGCAGTCAGTGATCTGCCTGTGCGTGCATTGCAGGCTGCAGGTATCAAGTGTATTATTGCATCCGATTATGATCGTGGGTTCTTTCGAATCGGGATCAATAATGGCCTGGCTTTGATTGAGGCTGACATCTTAGAAAAAGTTTCCGATGGAGACACTATTAGCCTTAGTCTTTCCAGAGGAAAGATTGCTTGTAATGAAGAAGAAATCAGTTTTGCTTCCTACCCCGAACAAGTCTGTAGTATAATTGAAAACGGAGGGTTGCTTCAGGCAGTCAAAGCACAACTTGGAAAAGTATGACATACTGTTATGGTCTTTTCCACTACGTATTTTTTATACCATTAAGAGTGACAAGTACACAATCTGTCAATTAATATATCCGCCTTCCCTTTTAATCGGAAATGACCGGCTGCCCCAAATCTTTAGACATTGAGAAATGATCTAATCCTAACCCCAAAGAGGTTGTCCCAAGAGACGCTGTTCACGTTCCGCGCAGGCTGGGGGCTTGTCTCCCAGCAATTCAACGGTGGACACAAGGCCCGCTGCTACGCGAAGTTAAAGGAAACCAATCTTGTCCCCTCCCCACAGCTATGAGCGATTAGTTTCCACTTCTATGGCAGCCTCCTAAAGGGAGGGCGCACAAGGAAAGCATTTATAACAATCGCTATAAATGCAATGAAGATATGTCCTTTACTTATTTAAAAATAATCAATAACATTTTGTTGGTTTCAAGAGTATAATTGACTAAGGTAAGAATCGAGATGGCTGAAAAATGAAAGCTAAATCTGGTAATTGAAATTATGGCACAAAAGAACATCGGGATCTGGGAAAACTTCAAACAGTTTTTTATAGCAATTATACTGGCATTAATTATTAAGACATCTATCGTGGAGGCTTATAAAATACCCTCTGCATCTATGGAAGACACCCTGCTGGTAGGAGATTTTCTCCTGGCCAATAAGTTTGTCTATGGTGCCCGGTTGCCGTTGGTGGGATGGCAACTGCCAGCTATCAGCGAGCCACAACCGGGAGATGTGGTTATTTTCATTTACCCGCGAGATGGGATAACAAAGTACATCAAGCGATGTGTTGGCGGACCTGGAGATACAATTCTTGTTCGTGATAAAGAGCTTTATGTCAACGGCAAGCTCTTTAAAAATCCTCGGTTTGCTAAACACATAGATACCACTATTAATGGCAATCAGATTATTCAACCTCGACGCTCCGGCGGACTTGACAGTCGTGACAATTTTGGACCTTTTGTTGTCCCCAAAGATAGATACTTCATGATGGGTGATAATCGTGACAATTCTCACGATTCCCGTTTTTGGGGGACTGTCCCCAAGGAACTGGTACTGGGTGAGGCCATGATTATCCATTGGTCTTGGAATGATTCCAATTATCCATCACCTGATGTTTCAGTAACAGATCCGTTATCCGTTCCACGCATGTTTCTATATAATACGATTCATTTCTTTCAGAAAGTTCGCTGGGGTCGGTTGTTTAATGTTATTTCATAATGAGGTTGTGTGTCTCCGTATTAGTAGCAGGAGACAACTCCCAATATTACGAAGCCAAATCAGGCTGTTTAATCCAAATCGTTATGTAAGTGTATAAAGATTGATCTATGGCAAAAGTTGTCTGGCAACAGTACCGAATTGATATAATATGATCAATCAAATTGGCATAAGAGGAGATTTTCCAATGAGAATTATCACTAAAATGGCGCAAATATTTTTTTCTGTGGCTTTGTTGGGCATTACGGTTCAAGCTGGACCAATGATAGAGCTTCCGGAGGATACCTTTGACTGGGGAAAAGTCTGCCAACGAGCTACGATAAGCCACTCGTTCTGGATTAAATCGGTTGGTGATGATACTCTTAGAATACTGAAAGTTGTCCCCGGATGTGGTTGTACCAAAGCGCCACTGATGGATTCCGTTCTGGCCCCAGGCGACAGCACCCGACTTGATATTCTCTTTTCCACTAAATCATATCGTGGTTTGGTGACCAAGCGACCCTATCTTGAAACAAATATTTCCGACGAGAAGATATATCTAAAGATCAAATCTCACCTGATCACTAATCCCGAAAAGGATTTACCCCTTCTTCTCCAACCTCAGAAACTTCATGTCGCCCAGGTAACTGAGAAACCTCGGCGTATTGCCAAATTCCTTATCGAGAACCGGGGTAACCGAGACTATAAAATAACACCAATCGATTGGGCTAAAGATTTTTTTGATGTCAATCTTCCGGAAATAATAAAGGCGGGTGAAACGGTAGAGGGGTCGATAAAAGTTCACGAGGACAAAATCTTGGAAGAGTTTAATCATTCATTGACTTTTTCAATTGATGATAAAGATCAAACAAGATATACAATTCCGGTCGAGAGAATGGTTCGAATAAAAAAGCGGGATGCTGCGGGAAACAGTAGTAATTGATTTTTCTTCAGTATCGAACCATAGCATATAAATAACAGGTCTCTTGGGTTTAACCGAGAGACCTTTTTCTTGAAGACTAATCTACAGTTGAACAATAATAGGGGTAGTTATAGTGGGGAAGAAACATATCGTACGATGATTTGTTGCAGGCTTGCCTCGACTCCACCGAGAACAATCGGCGAGGTGTTGGAAGATGGGTTTCTCGATCATGGGAGTTTCCTTTATCAAGTAATCAATGCCATACGCTTTCGCAACTTGCTTGCGAGCATCGCGGCCAGGAATGTGCTTAAGGCCAAACTTTTTAGACATCAATATTGTGAAGTACAGGCCAAGCCAATAAAAATAGTCCATGTCGTTCTCGATTTCTTCAATGCTGATAGAAAAGTCGAGATGATGGATCACTCTCTGGCGTTTCCTATCAATGCTGTCGATCCTATCTTGGAAATACTTGAACTTCCCCGTCTTAAATCCAGCCTGTGCTGGTGAGCGTATTGTACTTAGGAGTTTTGTTTTGGTCCCCTGTTGTCTTCATGTGGGACTCTCTCTGGATTCCCTGCCTTCGCAGGAATGACAGACATTGTCTGTCCCTTCCTAATAATTGACTCACCTATCCTACAGCCTTGCCTTAACCCAGTTCTCTAACCCGTCTGTTACTACCAACTCCTGGGCGGCGGAGCCAAGCGGGGCGATATCGTAAACCTTATCCCCGGCTGTTATTGTTGCGTGCGCGAAGTCAATCGTTGCGGTCAAATCAGTAACTATGGTTAGCTTGTCTGTCCCGTAGATCGAACGAAGTTCGTTCACCAGTTCCGGGCATTCTATCACAAGAAAACCATTATTGATGGCGTTGCGTTTGTATGTCTGCGAGAACGATCCGGCGATCACCATACTTATGCCGCGATACTTGAAAGCAGTAGCAGCCTGCTCACGCGAGGAGCCAGATCCAAAAGTAAACCCGCCAACTACAATGTCACCCTTATCGACCAGTTTGGTAAACTCCGGATCGTAGTTTTCCATCACCACCCCAGCTTGCTGCTCGGGCGTGAAGTCATCAATGTAGGTATACTTGCCGGGATAGATTCCATCGGTATTGAGATTATCCTGATGACAGAAAACAATACGACCGGTCACTTTCTCAGAGAAACCGTCCACGATAGCAACAGAAACTTTGTCACTGCCGGATTGCGGTGCGATTTCCTTAAAGGAACGAACAACTTCAATAGTGTCGAACTCCTCCGGTCCTGTTATGTATCCTGCGATAGCCGAAGCCGCCACGACTGCCGGCGAAGCCAGATAAGCCTGAGCGCTGCGCGCACCCATTCGTCCCTTGAAATTGCGATTAGTAGCTGAGATACCAACCTCGTTCTCGCCAAGCAAACCCTTACCAAGTCCTATACATGGTCCGCACCCCGGCGGCAATGGCAGTGCTCCGGCTTCTAACAGAGTACCCCAATTGCTTTTGGCTTCGGCCACAGTCTGTACTTCACTTGAGGCAGCGGCAATATAGAACTCCACACCGTCGGCTACCTTGTGACCTTTTACAACCCTGGCAGCTTCAGCAATGTCCTGGGCGCGGCTGTTAACGCACGACACCAGGTACGCCTTGTGAACTTTGAGTTTCCGTATTGTCATCTCAGTTACCGAGGTCATTGTCTTGACATTATCCGGACCGGCTACATGCGGCGTGACAGTGGATAGATCAAGCGTAATCTCACGGGCGTAGATAGCAGAGCTATCAGCTTTTAGGGAGCTTTGTTCCAATTCATTCAGGTGCTGTTTGTTCAGGCGCGGGTGAGAACCATCGCCGTCGGCATCCGAAGGGACTTCCGCCAGACCGCGTTGTTCGACAGCTTCAATTCTACGTCGCAGCCAGTCAATTACAGTTTCGTCTATCGGGAACAACCCCACCAGTGCGCCCCATTCGGTAGTCATATTCGCAATAGTAAGTCTTTCGTCAATAGATAGAGAAGACACACCGTCTCCGACAAACTCGACAGCGTGATTGAGCACCTCGTTGTTGTTGAACAGGCCGCACAGGGTGATGATTACATCTTTGCCAGTTACACCTCCACGGAGCTTACCGGTCAGTTCGCATCGCGCTACGGGCGGGACCTGCCACCAGGTTCGGCCAGTTGCCCAGATAGCGGCAGCATCGGTGCGAACCACTGGAGTGCCCAGGCATCCCAATCCGCCATACATGTTGGCGTGAGAGTCCGAGGCGACTACCATCGTACCGGGCCAGGCGTAGCCTTCCTCGCACATTATCTGATGACCGATGCCGCGTCCGGCCGGGTAGAAATCAACGCCCATCTCTTTGGCAAAGGCTTCAATTTTGGCATACTTGGCAAGGTTTGTCTCGCTGGTGTCCTGAACGTTGTGATCCAGCGCATAGACCGGTTGGCGAGGGTTGGCGATTTTTGTAGCGCCGATAGCCTTGAATTTTGGGATAACAGCGCCAGTGTTGTCATGGGTTAGGATGTGCGCCGGTCGGATAGATACATAATCGCCGGCACGGACTACATGCCCCTTCGGCAGATCAAGAGCATACTGCTGCACAATCTTTTCAACAAGGTTCTGTGCTGCATTATTCTGATTCATGGTCTCCCCTTCCCTTATTTCACCAACTCGAAATCAATGAAATCGCAGTGGTGGAAAATAATGCTTTCCGGCAGGAGCTTCTCGCCGGCGCCTTCCTTTGAGTGAGTGGCGATGACGTGCATTACTTCCGAGGGAAGATCGTGCTTGAAAGCCAGCCCCACCCCACTGAAGGGGTGCCGGATATGTTTGCCATAGTCCGACTTGACGGGTTGTCCATCAACGATTTCAAACTCCATCAACTTTCCGACATCAGCCAGCAATGCCCCGGCAATAAGATAATCGCGATTGACTTTGGTGCGGCGGTCCTTGTGAACATCGATCAGGACATCATCAACAGCCATACACATTCGGCAGACAGCGCGGACGTGATCGATGAAGGTAATCTTGACATTTTCAGCCAGCAGGGTGAAGGGCATGTTGCGCAGCAACTCTTCGGTCCAGCCGCGGAAATCGATAGCATCCCCCCAGCAGGCGATTACTTTGTTTTGCAGGGATTGGTCTTTGATCTCTTTAACTTCAGGAAGGAGTTTAACTACCAGTTCTTTCATCTTTGCACACTCCGAAATATTCGCCGCACGATTGAGCGGATTTTCTTTTATTTTGGCGGCAGTATAACAAACTGAGTTGATAAATGCCAAAGGTTTCGACTATCGATGGGAGATGTTGATAAAGGTAAGACAGAAATCATCGTAAATCCGTCTTGGAATATGTGTCGATCTCAGAGTAATACCCCTGCGATTTCAAAATAATTCCGCGCATATAGATGTCCGGATTATTCTTCAAACGGATGATCGCGAGCGAAATCGGGGCGGTAATAATCGGCGCTCTCCATCTGCTGAACCCACCCTCTATAGAATCCAAGCCGATCAAACTCGGCCAGAACTTCATCGTATTCGGACGGTTTAAGACGGCGACACAGCTCCGAGTGCAAGACAACTCGCGGTGTAGGATAGTACTGCGACATCAACGAAATATGAATATCGGATGAGTAGTTCTCTGCGATATACCTCAGCACACCTTTGCTGTTGTCAATGTATCCCGGAAGCACCAGATGGCGGATTATCAGCCCGGAAGTAATGAGGTTATCCTTATCCAGTTTGATATCAGCCCCCTTCTGGCGGAACATCTCGCCTATGGCCGCTCCGGCGATCTCGGGATAATGGGGCGCATCGGACAGTCTCCGCCCCAGCTCTTCATCGATATATTTGAAATCAGGCAAATAAACATCAATTACACCTTCGAGGTTTTCGATGGCTTCTTTCAGATCATAACCATTTGTGTTATACACGAGAACCGGTCGGCGTCCGCGATGGTGCAATTCATCGATGATTTGAAGCGTCTGTGGGTAATAATGAGAAGGCGATACGAAACCCACAGATTTGCAGCCCCGATCCAGAATTCTCTCGACCTGATCGACCACATCTCTAATCGCTACCTGAGATTGGGTTATAGAACTGGTATTACGACTGATATTATAGTTCTGGCAATAAATACACTGCATGTTGCAGTGAGTAAAGAAAATGTTGCAGATTCCTTGTCGTCCGGAGATAACTGGCTCTTCCCCACGATGAGCACATATAGAACCGATTGAGACTTTGACTTTTGTTTTGCAGTATCCGAGTTTGTCGGACGAACGATCAACCCGACAATTGCGGGGACAGCAATTGCACTGGCGTAAAACTTCAGGTATTATATCTGGATTTTTCTCTTTCATAACCTATGATACCGCCTCAATATCAATTAGCGCAAGCACATAGAAATTGAGCCTCAGATCACTTCACTTGTATTCATTAACTTGTGACTTCGCTGTTTACCTTGATCTTCAAATACCTAATCTGAAAAAGATATAGACCTGAGCGGAAAAAAAGGTTATGTTTTAATGTTTGGTCAGATTTTATAATTTAGAAAGGTGAATCGTTGGCTATATACAAAATTGAATACAACGCCGAGAAAATCAGGGTCCGATCACCTCTGGGAATAATCCCCTTGCGTGATGTAATTGTTTTTCCACATATGATCTATCCGCTCTTGATCGGACGAGAATTCACAATGCACGCATTACGAGAGGCCGTTGACGGAGATAAGCTTATTCTGTTGATGGCTCAACGTTCTGCCGGTGTTGAAAAACCCTCTCCTGAGGACTTGCATCAAGTTGGAGTGGTGGCTCGTATTCTTCAGGTGATGAAAATGCCTAACGGTACCCTGAAAGTGTTGGTAGAAGGGTTGGTGCGAGCATCTGTTGACTCCTGGATACAGGGCGACGAGTTCCTGTTGGCGGAGGTTGTAGTACAAAACCAGGATAAGGTAGCGACTTCCCGCGAAATTGAAGCTTTAGCTCGTACAGTATTGGAACTGTTCACCGAATATGTTCGACTTAACCGCCGTATTCCAGACGAGATTCTGGTGACTCTGACATCTCTTTCGGATTATGATGTTCAGGCGGACACGATAGGAGCTCATATTCTCCAGAAAAATGAGAACAAGCAGAATTTGCTTGAAGAACTCAGCATAGAAGGGCGCTTCCTATTACTGACCAGGATTCTGAAGGAAGAAATTGAGATCCTGAAAATCGAGCAAAAAATCGACGGCACAGTGCGTGAGTCTCTATCAAAATCGCAGCGAGAATTCTATCTGCAACAACAATTGAAAGCTATCAAAGATGAGCTGGGACAGTTTGAAGAACCATCCGCCGAAGTTGATGATCTGTACGCTAAACTTGAGGCGGGCGATTACCCTGCCCCTGTTGTTTCCAAGGCAGAAGAAGAAATCCATAAACTTTCCAAGATGCATCCTTATTCGGCTGAGTCCGGTGTAGTTCGGTCATACCTGGAGTGGATTCTCGGGTTACCCTGGAAAACAATGACCGATGACCGCACCAATTTTGCCGAGGTTAAGTCTATTCTTGATGGTGACCATTATGGTCTGGAGAAACCCAAGCAGCGTATCCTGGAACATCTGGCAGTGATTCGTCTGGCTGGACGAGTGAAAGGTCCAATCCTTTGTCTGGTGGGACCTCCGGGAGTTGGAAAGACCTCTGTGGGGCGTTCGGTGGCTCGTGCTCTGGATCGCAAATTCGCTCGGATGTCTCTGGGGGGAGTCCATGATGAAGCTGAAATAAGGGGCCATCGCCGAACCTACATTGGCGCTTTGCCGGGACGGATAATTCAGGGTATCAAACGAGCCGAATCGGCCAATCCGGTTTTCCTTCTGGACGAAATTGACAAGATCGGTTCTGATTTCCGTGGCGACCCATCATCAGCATTGCTTGAAGTGCTCGACCCGGAGCAAAACAATACTTTTTCTGATAACTATCTCGAAGTTGATTATGACCTTTCAAACATCCTGTTTATTACAACTGCCAATTCTGTATCATCAATTCCACCGGCTCTACATGATCGCATGGAAATCATTCGTCTGCCCGGGTATCTTGATTTTGAGAAAGCCGCAATCGCTCGTAACTACTTGTTGCCAAAACTTGTTAAGGAAATTGGATTGAGCAAGGTTGTGGTAATTTTCAAGGATGATGCCCTGTATGATATTATCCGGCACTACACCCGTGAGGCGGGTGTTCGCGAACTTGAGCGCAAGATGGGTAGTATACTCAGGAAAGTCGCTGTAGAAATTGCCGAAGGGAAAAAGGTCCGGAATCTGACAATAACGAAAAGCAAAGTTCGCAAATCGCTCGGAGCGCTGAAGTATGTTGGCACTGACATTAAACCGTCGCCAACTGTGGGTTATGCGGTCGGACTGGCCTGGACTGAAATGGGGGGTGAAGCGCTTCCAGTGGAGGTTGTTCCAATGCAGGGCCAGGCCAAACTGACATTGACCGGTTCTCTTGGTGATGTCATGCAGGAATCGGCTACAGCCGCTATGTCGTATGTGCGAAACCATGCCACAATGTACGGTTTGCGGGAGGATTTTTTCGATAAAATCGATCTGCACATTCATATCCCCGAAGGAGCTGTGCCAAAAGACGGACCTTCAGCAGGAATCACACTTTTAACAGCAATCGTCTCTTCGTTGACCAGCATTCCAGTTCGTACCGATATTGCCATGACCGGCGAATTGACTCTTACCGGTGATGTTTTGGCGGTAGGAGGACTCAACGAAAAGCTACTAGCCGCCAAGAGACTCGGCATTACCGAAATTGTAGTCCCGGAAAAGAATCGCAAGGATATCGTTGAACTATCCGACGACCTGCTCCAGGGACTAACTTTACATTACGTAAGAAATATTAGTGATGCTCTTCGAGTAGCCATGACGCGATCACCGTTTGTGAAGTCAAAAGCTCGCAATAATCGAGGTTTAGGGCAGTCACTGCTACAATGAATCTGTGTACTATGGCAGTAAAGGCTGTGCATCAACTATGACAAAAACATTACCTGCAAAGATTTCTTCCTGTTCCTTTATCGGATCTTTCTTCAATCTGAACCAGATACCCCAGGATCACCGCCCTCAGGTAGCCTTTGCGGGGCGGTCCAATGTAGGTAAATCATCGCTGCTAAACCGCCTTGTGGGTAGTAAGAAAATGGCCAAGGTGTCCACTACGCCTGGTAAAACACGATCGTTGAACTTTTTTCTTGTTAATGACCAATATTACCTCGTTGATCTGCCCGGGTACGGGTATGCCAAAGTATCTAAAGCCATGCGACGAGATTGGGGGGACTTGATAGAGGCTTACCTGCGGAACTCTGAGAATCTCGTTGGACTTGTGCTACTTCTGGATTGTCGCCGTGAGCCCACACCGGAAGACCACCAGCTTCTCAATTGGTTGGGAGCCGCTGGTGTACCGGCATTGATAGCGATCACCAAAACAGACAAACTAAATCACGACAAGGCTAACCGCAAGGTACTGCAAGTGGAAAGGGACTTTAAGGTGCCGGCAATAGGTTGCTCATCTGTTACTGGTGTTGGGAAAAAGGAGTTGCTGGGCGCAGTTCGCAATCTGATACAGGAATATAATAAAGATCGGAGATTATAGATAATATGAGTAGAAACACAATTGTGCTGGGATGTCAATGGGGAGACGAAGGCAAGGGCAAAATTGTCGATCTGCTGGCTGCCGATTCCGATATCATCGCCCGTTTTCAGGGCGGAGCCAACGCCGGACACACTATCGTCGTAGGAGAAAAGAAGTATGTCCTGCATCTGATTCCCTCCGGTATCGTTCATCCGGGCAAAGTATGCTATATCGGCAACGGGGTAGTTTTAGATCCGGAAAGCTTTGCTGAAGAACTGAACTTTCTCACAAAACGAGGTATTGATTACGCAGGGCGATTATGGGTATCACCAGCTACCAACCTGGTATTACCGTATCATAAGCTGATTGACTCTGTCCAGGAAAAGAACCGGGGGATTAAAAGTATTGGAACTACAATGCGTGGCATTGGCCCGGCTTATATCGATAAAGTTGCCCGGTGCGGAATACGCGTGATTGATCTTTTTGCTCCTGAGCGTTTGCGTAAGCGTCTGAATTACCAACTATCGGTGAAAGCTCAGTATCTAACCGGTTCCGATGACGAACGAGCAGATCTCGACAAGATATATGATCAATTGATGGGAATGGTAGACATGTTCCAGCCACTGGTAACTGATGTGTCACAAGCTCTTTTCAAAGCACACCGTGAAGGTAAGACAATCCTTTTCGAAGGGGCTCAGGGAACTATGCTTGATGTTGATCTGGGGACATATCCTTTTGCGACATCATCGAATACAACCACCGGCGGCGCTCTGACTGGACTTGGGGTTGGACCAAAAATGATTGATGAAGTAGTTGGTGTTATCAAAGCTTACACCACTCGAGTTGGAGCCGGTCCTTTTCCCACCGAGTTGATTGATACAACTGGCGAGGGATTGCGCAAGTGGGGCGATGAATACGGAGCTTCTACCGGACGCCCTCGACGTTGTGGTTGGTTGGACCTGGTCGCATTACGGCACGCTGTACGGGTTAACGGTTTAGATTCAATTGCCGTTACTAAGCTCGATGTACTCGACCATTTTGACGAAATCAAAGTATGTACCAGCTACACCTTGAATGGTAATACTCTGAATGAAGTACCGTTGGATCTATCTGAGCTTAGCCATGTCAAGCCGGTATACAAAACCCTGCCCGGTTGGAAGGAGAAATCCACCAGTCTTACATCGTTTGGTGATCTGGGCGAGAATGCCCGGAACTATCTGAAATTCGTAACTGATGATCTTGAAGTGAAAATCAAACTGATCTCAACCGGCCCAAGACGCGAAGATACAATAATGATGGATTGAACTTCTCGGGGAAACCGACATAAGACAACCATGCTACCGGGCATTGTCTGAAAGTGGAGTCAAGAATATCCAACAAGGCCAATCTTACATAAACTTTTTGATGAGCTTAAGAATTCCCTGATCCCAACCCACGCGGTGGGTGACGCCAGAGTGGAGATGCTTCACTTCGTCTTTGTGTTCAAGATACCAGCGGTGCGATGAAATCAATGCATCCTCATTGGAAAACTTTGCTTTCCACCCCAGTTTCTTTTCTACCTTTTCAGTAGAGACATAGGAATCCTTATCGGCAGTGCCATAAATCCATTTGTACAACGGAGAAATACGAAGGAACTCAAAAAAAGCAAGGGTTCCTTTGACAAGCGTTGCGTTAGTTGGCCGAACACGAGCGCCACTACCAGCGAAATCACACAGTGCGCCGACATCGATCTTCACTTTGTCAAAATGCTGAGCGCCTATATTATAGACATCGTTAGCCAGCTCTGGATCAACTGAAGCCGCAAGGAAAATTGCTTCCACCAGATCGGTTACTTCGAGAAGCTGGTATAGGTTTTCGCCCTTGCCAATTATCGGGATACGCTTGCCAGAGTCAACCCAATCGTACAGGATTTGAAACACTCCCAACCGGGCGGTGCCAATAAACGTCTTGGGTCTGATTACAGTAACGCACATGCCCTGATCGCGGAACTCAGTGCAAATTTTCTCCCCTTCGATCTTTGTCTCACCGTATGCTCCAACCCCTATCAACTCATCCGTTTCGACCAGTGGATGTTTTTCCGGGACGCCATAGACAGCCGTTGAACTGATGAAAATGAAGCGCTCAACATTACACTTGCGCGCTTGTTCAAGAGTATTGCGCAGACCGGAAATGTTGGTAGAGAAGATATCTTCCCTTTTCCACAGCGGCAGAGCAGCAGCGGTATGGATAATGATATCAATTTTATTGTCATGGATCAGCCGGTACATTCCGTCAGCATCGCGTACATCCTGCTGCACCAGAAGAGCATCATCAGGATAATCGGATTTTATAAACGGGGCGATATCGTTAGCTGCCAGAAAAGCTATGTCGCGATAGGGAAGGTTCTGGGCCAGATGATATCCTAAATATCCAGCGCCGCCAGTGATCAGGACACGTTTGTTTTTCATATAATACTACTGCCTATCTATAGAGGTCATCAATGCTAATGCCCTGCTCCATTGCAGGGCGCGAGAGAAATATACGCTTTTTCGAGTTTACGACAAGAGGAATTGGGAAGAGAAGGCGGCTCGGAGCCACCGGGCTAATCACGGAGCTACTAACCCTGATTACGTTGTAGTAAAATCTGGTTTTCCCGGGAACGGGATTCACCAACAGAGTAACATACACTGCCGGACGATTATTCACCGGACAGATAAACTCACAAGCTCAACAACCAGTATAATCGAGTGCTGATACTGGGTGTTATTGGAATTAGTGTAATACGACGCTATTTTTTTAAAGATTGACTGAATAAGTAGACAGTTTCTATTCCGCCACAACTTCAACTGTGCCGAAAAGTGTCGTCACTATACTCCCAATTGTTCCATTGAGATTCTTCTCGGTGATATTGTCGTCAAGCTGGTTGGGGATAGATGTTGGCAATAAGGCGGACAGTAAAGTACTGTCGGGCACACCGTTGTAGGCGTAGATATAGATGTAATAAATGCCCGGATTTGGTTCGTCGCCTTGAATAGTTGTAGTTGTAAAAGCGCTGTCATTGATACTAATTGATGTGGTTTGCGATGTTACCCATTGACTGTAGCCGAGTCCCATATAGGCCGAGTCTTTTTTGACTGCCGCAACAATATATCCATCAGCATCAGCAGCTCCTGTCCAGTTCACCGATACCTGATCGGATGGACCCTTGACAGGTGGTGATACTGATAGAATTGACAGATTTCCTGGAATTGTGAACGCCAATGTATCATGGAATCGGGAGGAGTCCTTTACAGACACATCAATTGCTCCGGAGGGAAGGCTGTCAGCAGGGCCAACGGCATAAAAATATGTACTGCCGGAAGGGGTGAGAGTATCACCGTCGATTGTTATAACGGCTCCGATTACAAGAGTATCATTACGCTCCAGCCGAGCTAAAGCATAAGCGGCATTACGGTTGTAGTCCTTTATCAGGACTCCGCCAAGTTGATATTCGTAGTCATTGTTAAAAGGATCAACCGGTCCGGAAGATCCATCACAACCAACTATCAGCACTATCGCCACAGCGACGATCAGGCCGAGGGCAAAAAATAAACCAAAGGTCTTGCGTAGTTTCATATATCCTTATATCGACACCAAAGACATTTGAGTTTACTAAAAAAACGGTACAGATTTTTTCCTTGAGAGACACGCAAAAAAATGCCCCGCTATCAAAAGATAACAAGGCACTAAAACAAACGGGTATATTATTTTGAAAGGGTAAATACTATTGTATGCCCTTCTTCGGATGTTGATAACGTCAGCTGGTTGCCACTTATACTCCACGAACCGGAAAATGCATATTGATGTTCAATTGGTGAACCGTTTTCTGATACCGCGGTGATGGTTAGAGAATTTTCGTTAATAACGAATAGTTCTTTATCGTAGAAGACAACGGAATTGTCACTGTCAAGTTCTTCATACCTTGTAGTATAATCAGCATAAATTATAATATGGGAACTTACGGTTGTGGAATCCCATTCGAATATATCAGCAATATCAGTAGTGGTACCGTCTACAGTTATAGTTTGAAAAGTCCATGTCCCAAGAAGTTCATCTGGTACATCTGCTACACTTGTTAACGTAATTTCTATCGTACTACCATCCATACTCATTATAAGTGTCGCCTGATTGCCGTTAACTTCCCAAGTTCCAGAGAAAGTTGTGTCAGGATCAATCGTTTGACCTTCTTGGGAAGTGTCAATCATTGTTAAATTCTGTCCATCAATAGAGAAAGTTCCTCCATCATACCATAATACATAATTTTGATTGTTCAACTCCCTGTATTCCTGGGTAAAATCAGCGCTGATTATTACTTGGGCGCTTACAGCGCTGGCATCCCACTCGAAAAACTCAGCAAGGTCTTGAGCGCTACCATCCAAAGTTACAGAACTAAATGTCCAAGCGCCTGTCAGTTCGGCTGGAACATTACCATCATTATTCCCTGTCGCATTGTCATCGCCACAACCCGCTATGACAAAGGATAATAAAGCGACAAGAATGAACCAGCCGAGCAGATGTTTTTTCATTTTTCATCCTCCAAAATTGTTATTTCTAAGACTTTACATTTCATAAACATTATCTCAAATCGTCGGTATAATAACTAAGTTTATTACTTAGTAACCAGTTTTTTTAATATAAAATTCAGGTGGTAGATAATAAGGAGAAATCCCTTTGAGTAAAATTCTTTGCAGGTTGCAAACCTGCACAACATTGTTATTTCTGTGAAAAAGATATATAGAAGAAAAAAGCCTGCTTATTCGATTTTGGGGAACTACATTGATCCCATTTGTGTTATGTTAGTAATATTGACGACCTGATAATCAACTCGACTTGCATCAATGTCGCCTACTGCGCCTCGTGTTGTTATTCCCTCCCCTGACACGGGGCGCTATTTTTTATCCAATAATATACTGCCTATCAAATCTATAGTAAATTACATTGACCCCATTTTCTTTTTCATCTATCATAGGGTCGCTATGTTGAAGAAGGTTCTAAAGAAATACCTGGACTCGCTGGTTTCACAGGGCAGACATTCCAGGAAAACAATTGAGGCCTACCGTCGGGACCTGGAACCCTGGGTTGACTGGTTGCAAGAACAGTATACTGTCCTGCCCGGGAACGCTCCCAACGATCCCCTTTACCTGCGAATTTATCTGCGGTCTCGTTCTGAGACTGGAGTGTCGAACCGTTCTCTATCCAGGTTTCTTAGCGCCCTAAACGGTTTTCAGAAATATATCGGTTTACGTCCCGACATGAAGAAATACATTTTCAAACTACCTAAAATGAAGTTCAGCACTCGTATGCCGAACTTCATCACTCAGAATGAAAGTGAATATCTCTTTGATGATAAAACTACAGAAATTGCCACTAAGGGATATCTGTATATGCGAGATTTTATGATGGTGGCATTATTGTATGCTACCGGACTCCGTCGGGAGGAACTATCCGGTATCAAGCTTGGTGATCTCGATTCAAAAAAGGGAATGGTCGCAGTTACAGGCAAGGGTAATAAGACACGAGTAGTACCAGTGGGGAAGAATACTCTAATTGATCTCGATCGCTATCTTGCTATTCGAGAGACCTTTACCGCAAACAAACAGTCAAGCTCCGACAGTCTGTTTCTGAACCGACTTGGAAAGCCTCTGAGTGTTCGTTCGATAGATCGTCGTGTAAAGAGGTTCGGTCAGACTAAGGGGCTTGATTTCACACCACATGCTTTACGCCACTCATTTGCCACACACCTTCTTGAAAACGGTGCTGACCTGATGCTGATAAAGGAGATTCTCGGACATGCTTCGTTGTCAACCACACAGAAATACACGCACGTTACGGCTGAGACTATGAAGAAAGCTTATCGGCGCGCGCACCCGCGTTCCGGAGCCAAAGAATAGAGAAAAAGATGAAAACACGTTCCACAACAATTATTGGTCTGATTTACAAGGGTAGCGCAGCAATGGCCGGCGATGGTCAAATCACACTTGACGACACGGTGTTGAAAACTCGTTCCAGCAAGATACGCTCAATGCGGGATGGCAAGATATTATCCGGATTCGCAGGGACTGCCGCTGATGCGCTCGCCTTGTTTGAACTACTTGAGAAAAAAATTGATGAATACTCCGGCAATCTCCCTCGGGCAGCCGTGGAGTTGGCTAAGGAGTGGCGAACGGATAAAATCCTCCAGAAACTTGAAGCGGTAATCACTGTGACCGACGGCAAGAATATTTTTCTGGTCAGTGGTAACGGCGATGTGATAGAACCGGATGACGGCATTATTGCAATTGGTTCGGGAGGGTCCTTTGCTCTGGCTGCAGCTCGTGCCATGATAGCTGTCAACCCACGGCTAACGGCTGAAAAAATTGCAAAGAAAGCGCTTGAGATAGCTTCTGAGATTTGCGTATACACTAACAATCAGATTACGGTAAAAACCATCAAATGAATAATTCCTATCCCACTCCGGCAGAGATTGTAACCTACCTTAACAAATATATAATCGGGCAGGACAAAGCAAAAAAATCAGTTGCCATTGCTCTGCGCAACCGATGGCGACGTCAACAGGCGCCAGAGGAACTGCGCCATGAAATTATGCCCAACAATATTATCATGATTGGACCAACCGGTGTAGGCAAAACCGAAATTGCCCGCCGTCTGGCAGGCCTTGCAAGTGCGCCCTTTATAAAAGTAGAAGCTTCCAAATTCACTGAGGTCGGGTATGTTGGCCGCGACGTGGAGTCTATGGTTCGTGATCTGGTAGATATTGCGGTCAATATGGTTAAGAACGAAAAATCTGTGGAGATTCAGGAAAAAGCAGAGCAGAACGCAATTGAACGGCTTCTGGACCTATTGCTGATGCCTGCCAGACAAACACCAGTGCCTTCCGGTGATCTTAAGAAGCCTGATTCGATAGCTAAAACACGGGAGAAATTCAAGGCTAAACTACTCAACGGAAAACTCGACGAGCGAGAAATCGAAGTAGATACTCCACAGAATCAATTTCCCGTAGTGGAGATTTTTTCGCCTATGGGTATGGAAGAGATGGGGGTCAACTTCCAGGAAATACTATCCGGTATACTTCCCAAGAAAACCAAGCGACGCAAAATGACAGTCAAAGATGCCCGCAAACATCTCTTCAATGAGGAGATCAACAAATTAACCAACATGGATGAGGTGATAGCGGAAGCTCTTGAGCGGGTTCAGGAAACTGGCATCATTTTTATTGATGAGATTGATAAAATTGTAGGTAACGAAAGCCGCACCGGTCCCGATGTCAGTCGTGAGGGCGTCCAGCGTGATATCCTTCCTATAGTTGAAGGTTGCTCTGTAATGACAAAATATGGGATGGTTCACACCGATCACATTCTCTTTATAGCTTCTGGCGCATTTCATGCTTCCAGCCCATCCGATTTGGTTCCGGAATTGCAAGGGCGATTTCCGATAAGAGTAGAACTCGACTCGCTAACAGCGATTGATCTTGAACGTATCTTGGTTGAGCCAGAGGCGGCGCTGGTCAAACAGTACCGGGCACTCCTCAATTCGGAGGGTTTGGACCTGATTTATGACAAAGCGGCCATTAAGCGCATTGCACAATATGCAGAGCAAGTCAACAACGAATCCGAGAACATCGGCGCCCGCAGGCTTCAGACTGTAATGACAAAATTATTAGAGGACATTCTGTTTGAACCACCAAAGAATAAAAAGAAAGTTAAGGTGACTATGAAAATGGTTGAGAAAGAGCTTGCTTCAATTATCGAAGATGAAGACCTGAGCAAGTATATTCTCTGAGTGTTTTTGATGTGTCATACTTCGAGTGAGTTCGGCAGTTACCTGACGAACAAGAAACCCGATAAAACGTATGTGCCTCCCACTACCACCATGAATGTTGAAATATAATTGGATTTAAGGATTGTATGTCTATTTCCCCTTCGAAGTTTTGAGTCCCGACATAGCCAGCGCAATAAATATCAACAGCCCTCCAAG
>Ga0164318_10001188_pt1 | contig 22671 bp, 20 predicted proteins | sample GuaBasSedimGuay9_FD_113734 | JGI IMG/M metagenome (GOLD analysis project Ga0164318, IMG submission 113734) | Subseafloor sediment microbial communities from Guaymas Basin, Gulf of California, Mexico - Guay9, Core 4571-4, 0-3 cm | ecosystem: Environmental > Aquatic > Marine > Hydrothermal vents... | reverse complement strand
GATTCTAACCCTGATTTTGGCATTCAGTCCAACTTTGCCGTGTTCATAAGCAAGCAGGGCCTCTTGTGGATTGGAGAATATCTTTCCTTCTCCCTGCCCATTGGGTCTCATCTTGGTAAGATATTAGCAACCCAGAGCGATATCCTGAGGTTTATCATTTATGATAGGTTTGCCACTGGCCGGCAGAAGGACATTCTTGGAGGAGAGCATTAGCACCCTGGCCTCAATCTGGGCCTCAACAGACAACGGGATATGCACTGCCATCTGGTCGCCGTCAAAATCGGCATTGAATGCGGCACAAACCAAAGGGTGAATCTTTATCGCCTTCTCCTCTACCAATACAGGCTCGAAGGCCTGAATCCCGAGCCGATGTAATGTGGGTGCGCGATTGAGAAGCACACAGCAGTCCTGAATCACCTCTTCCAGAGCGCCCCAGATCTCCGACCTTCTGCGCTCAATTAACCTTTTGGCACTCTTCACCGTCTGTGCCAACCCCTTTTCCACTAATAACCTGATAACAAAGGGCTTAAACAACTCCAATGCCATTTCCTTAGGCAACCCACACTGGTAGAGTTTTAATTCTGGCCCAACTACAATGACTGACCTGCCTGAGTAGTCAACTCGCTTCCCTAACAGGTTTTGACGGAACCTGCCTTGTTTACCCCTGATAAGCTCGCTGAGGGATTTAAGTGTCTTTCTGCTCTCCGCCTGGGTGCCACTGGAGCGACGGCTATTGTCTAAAAGGGCATCCACTGCCTCTTGAAGCATTCTCTTCTCATTGCGTAAGATTATCTCTGGGGCTCCAATCTGCATCAACTTTTTTAGCCGATTATTTCGGTTAATCACCCTCCGATAAAGGTCATTCAAATCAGATGTAGCGAATCTACCTCCCTCCAAAGGAATCAAGGGCCTGAGGTCAGGAGGCAGCACCGGCAGAACCTCCAAGATCATCCACTCAGGTCTATTTCCTGACTGGCGGAAACCTTCAACAACTTTCAACCTCTTCAATAAGTCCTGCTTCCTTTGAGAAGAAGTCTCTATCTTCACCTGCGTTCTAAGCTCTGCTGAGAGGTCCTCAATATTTATCTCCTTTAACAAGCTCCTTAGAGCACCAGCCCCTATTTCAGCCTCAAAGGTATATCCCTTCTCTCTCAGCTCCAGCACCTCGTCCTCGGAAAGCAAATCCTTTTTGTCCAGGGGTGCATTCCCGGGGTCTAAAACCACATAAGAGTCGTAATATATAACCCTCTCCAGTTCGGAAACAGACATATCCAAGAGATAGCCGATTTTTGAGGGGATGGATTTGACAAACCATATATGCGCTACTGGCACTGCCAGTTCGATATGTCCCATTCGCTCCCGACGCACTTTAGAGCGGGTCACTTCCACCCCACATTTATCGCAGATTACGCCTTCATAACGTCTGCGTTTATATTTGCCACAGTGACATTCCCAATCCTTCTCAGGCCCAAAGATCCGCTCACAGAAAAGGCCGTCTCGCTCTGGCTTGAAAGACCGATAGTTGATAGTTTCCGGCCGGGTGACCTCACCATGAGACCAGCTACGGATGGCCTCCGGAGAGGCAATTCTCACTCTAATGGCATTAAACCCCATCGTTTTTACACCAGAAGGACTCAATCTCCAATCACCTCGCTTGGGGAATAGTAGAAATTAAGATTTGCTCTTCTTGCCGTTCTCAAATTGGATGTCGAGCCCAAGGCTCTGCAATTCTTTAACTAACACTCTAAAAGACTCGGGAATATTAGGTTCTGGAGGATTTTCTCCTTTAACGATTGCCTCGTACGTGAGAGACCTTCCCTCTACATCGTCAGATTTGACGGTGAGCATCTCCTGGAGAAGATGAGCTGCTCCGTAAGCCTCTAAGGCCCATACCTCCATTTCTCCGAAGCGCTGTCCGCCAAACTGGGCCTTCCCTCCCAATGGCTGCTGGGTAACTAACGAATACGGGCCAATTGAACGTGCGTGGATTTTATCCTCCACTAAATGAGAAAGTTTCATCATATAGATATATCCCACAGTCACCTTCTCACTAAACCTTTCTCCCGTCTTGCCATCGTATAGCACCGTCTTTCCATTTTTGGGCAGTCCAGCCTTAGCCAAAGCCTGCTCGATCTCTTCAAGGGAAGCCCCGTCAAAAACAGGCGTAGAAACATAGATGCCGAGGCGCTTTGCCGCCCAACCCAAGTGGGTTTCTAATATTTGGCCCAGGTTCATTCGCGAAGGTACTCCTAAGGGATTAAGGACGATATCCACCGGCGTGCCGTCTGGCAGATAAGGCATATCTTCCTCAGGGACAACTTTTGCTACTACTCCTTTATTCCCGTGTCGCCCTGACATCTTGTCTCCCACAGTTAATTTCCTCTTCTGCGCCACATAAACCTTTGCTAGCTGAAGTATACCTGACGGCAACTCTTCTCCCCTGGTTAACCTCTCAATCTGCTGATCCAGCTCATCTTCGACATGATCAATCAGCATTTGGCTGGTTTTTATTAAGGTCTCAATCTTGCTGTTGTTGCACTTGTCCTCAACCCATTTATCATCCGGACGGACAACATCAAGGTCGATTCTCTCCAGAACAGCTCCATCGAGAGACTCTCCAGAGTTGCAAATTATGCAGCCGTCTTCAGTATTCCGGAGAACCCCTGAACGCTGTCCCTGCAAAAGTTGCTTCACCTCTTTATCTCGTGCTCTCTTAATTTCTGCAATTCTCTTTTGGGCCTCGTTCTTCAAGGAAGCGATCTTATCCCTGTCCTCTTTTTCTGTCTTCTCATCCCTGTGTTTTCGAGAAAACAGCTTGGTGTCTACGACCACTCCTTCCATTCCCGGAGGGACTCTAAGGGAGGTGTCACGCACCTCTCCAGCCTTTTCCCCGAAGATAGTCCTGAGTAGTTTCTCCTCGGGAGAGAGTTCGGTTTCTCCTTTGGGCGTTACCTTTCCTACCAGGATATCTCCAGCTTTTGCTTCAGCTCCGACTCGAATTATCCCTCTTTCATCCAGATTTTTCACCATATCCTCGCCGACATTAGGAATATCCCTTGTTATCTCTTCGGGGCCCAATCTGGTTCTCCGCACCTGGACTTCAAACTCCACCATGTGAATGGAGGTGAATATATCCTCTTTAACCAACCTCTCGCTGACGACAATGGCATCTTCAAAATTGTAGCCCTCCCAGGGCATAAAGGCAACCAGGAGATTGGCCCCCAGGGCAAGCTCGCCGTGTCTGGTGGCCTGTCCGTCAGCAATAAGTTGTCCTGCTTTTACCTTATCGCCTACCTTCACTACGGGGCGTTGATTGATACAACTGTCCGAGTTAGAGCGTTTGAACTTGATCAAATTATAGGTGTGGTAATCAGGGATGCCCAACAACTGGGCAGCTTCGTCGGCTGGTTGCTCGGGTCTTATGACGATTCGATCAGCGCTGACACTGACTACCTCACCTGCCTCCCGTGCCAACACCACCGCCTTAGAGTCAATAGCTACCCTTCGTTCCATCCCGGTCCCCACCAGTGGGGGTTCAGCTTTCAACAGTGGCACCGCTTGACGCTGCATATTGGAGCCCATCAGGGCCCGGCTGGCGTCATCGTGCTCCAGAAACGGAATCAGCGAAGCTGAAACACCCACCATCTGCTTAGGCGACACATCCATGTAATCGATCTCGGAGGGAGAAACGAGGGAAAAATCCCCTCGCCTCCGGCATCTAACCAGATTATGGGCAAAACTCCCATCCCCGTTCAACGGTGCATTGGCCTGAGCAATGGTATACTTATCCTCCTCATCAGCAGTAAGATACTCTATCTGGTCCGTCACTCGACCGTTCCTAACTTTCCGGTAGGGTGTTTCGATAAAACCAAACGAGTTGACCCGCGCATAAGTAGCCAGACGGGTCATAAGTCCGATATTCTGCCCTTCAGGAGTCTCAATAGGACATATTCTGCCGTAGTGGGTGTGATGAACATCCCTCACCTCAAATCCAGCGCTTTTTCTGGTAAGCCCTCCTGGCCCGAGAGCACTAAGCCTCCTTTTGTGGTCCAGTTCTGCCAGAGGGTTCATCTGGTCCATAAACTGAGACAATTGGCTGGAGCCAAAGAAGGAATCTATCACTGCGGAGACAATACGAGCATTCACCAGCTCTCGAGGGGTTATAGAATCAGACCCACGCAGATTTACCTTCTCCCGGATTACCCTGGCCATCCGAGAAAAAGCTATATTGAGCTGCTCGCTGAGCAATTCTTCCACCAATCTCACCCGCCGATTTCCAAGGTGGTCAATGTCGTCGATGTAGCCCTCGCCTTCGGATAAAGCCAGCAGGCTCTCTGTGATTTTCACAAAATCCTCGGGGGTGAGCACAGTGGTGTCGGAGGGAACATCTAACCCCAGACGTTGGTTGATTCTATACCTGCCCACCTTCCCCAGGTTGTAGCGTTTTGGATTGAAAAAAAGGTTATGGAAGAACTCACGAGCTGTTTGCACATTCGGTGCTTCCCCCGGGCGCATAAGGCTGTATATGGCGTACCAGGCCTCCTCCTGGTTGTTGATCGCATCCTTCGCTAGGGTGTTCTCGATCAGTTCTACGCCCTTTTTGTTGCGAAATAGATCCAGAATCTGCTCATCATCGGAGAATCCGAGCGCTCGAAGCAGCACTGTCACATATACCTTCTTCGTCTGGTCGATGTAGACACAGACAGTATCGTTGATATCAGTTTTTAAAGAGACCCATGAGCCTCGATAGGGGATAATGCGGGCAGAGTAAAGTCTCCTACCGCTGGGATGCGTGACTTCGTCAAAGAATACGCCTGGGGAGCGATGAAGCTGAGCAACGATGACTCTCTCGGCACCGTTTATGATAAAGCTACCCTTATCAGTCATCAAAGGCAGCTCTCCCAGAAAAACAGTCTGCTCAATCCCTTCCTTAAACTGCATCTGCCTCCGTTCTCTGATGTCTAACCTCAGCCTGGCCTTCAAGGGAGCTGCATAAGTGAGATTCCTCTCCTGGCATTCAAAGATGCTATATTTTGGCTTGCCTATGGAATATCCTAGGAATTCGAGAGAGAAAAGATTATGCACGTCGGTAATAGGGAAGATGTCCATAAAAACGGCCTGTATACCCTGCCGAGCCCTTTTCTCTGGCGGGACATCCGCCTGAAGGAAATTTTGAAAGGACTTAATTGTCACTTCGAGCAGATCTGGTATATCAATAACCGTGGAGAGCTTTCCATAGTTGTACCGCTGAACAAAACCTGCTTTGCCCAATATCCTCACGCTCCTTACTTAATCTCTACTGTTGCCCCCACTTCCTCCAGCTTTGCCTTCGCCTCTTCAGCTTCCGCCTTGGACACCCCCTCCTTTAACGGCTTAGGGGCAGAATCTACCAGAGCTTTTGCTTCCTTTAGTCCGAGAGATGTAAGCGCTCTCACCACCTTAATCACCTGAATCTTTTTTTCACCGACTCCTGTTAAGATAACATCAAATTCGGTTTTCTCCTCTTCCTTGGGAGCAGGTTCCGCTGTCCCAGCGGCGGGGGCTGTGGCTTGCACTACCGGGGCAGTGGCCTGCACTCCAAATTTCTCCCGCAACAAGTCGACCAGCTCTGCAAGCTGCAGGACTGTTAGATTGCTTATTGCGTCCACAATCGTCTCTACGCTGGTTGCTTTTTTTACTGGCATTTTTCTCCTCCCTTAAATTACCTATGAGACCTCAGAAAATTACTAATAAAATAGGGCGCTAATTGCAGAGCTTCAGCTCCCCTTAGATACAACTTTGTAGAGGATTGCTCACTGCCACAAGAGTGAAATTATTGGGCTTGAACTTCTTTTTCCCTCTGTTTGGCTATTGCATCAAGGGTAGTTACCAGGGTTTGTAAGATTGCCTGCAGGGATATTACTAAACCACTAAGAGGTGCGCTAACCCCCCAGACAACCTTACTTAACAGCTCTTCCTCAGAGGGCAAGGTGGCAAGTGAGGCTACCTGTTCTGCAGTATATATCTGCCCCTCTATCGAAGCGCTCTTGAAACGCGAACGCCCGTCCTCCTCCAGGAACTCAGAGATAACCTTTGCGGGTGTTACTGGATCACCGTTGGTGTAAGCTATCGCGGTAGGGCCTTTCAGGAACTCTGTTAACTCATTCAATCCTGCTTGCTTAGCCGCCCGAGCCGCCAGGGTGTTCTTCACCACACGGTATGAGACTGAACATTCCCTGAGCTTGCGCCTCAGACTGGTGAGCAGCTCCACATTCAGACCGGTGAAGTCTGTCAGGTATATCCCCTTGGAAGAGGAAAACACATCCACTAATTGAGCAACCTCTTTTTTTTTCTCTTCTCTTGGCATTTGAGACTCTACTTTCCCATGCTCAGTGCCGCCTGCTTATCTAAGCGGACCCCCGGCCCCATAGTTGTAGACAAAGTTATAGACTTAATGTATTGCCCTTTAACGGTTGAGGGCTTAGCACGAACAACAGCATCCAGAAAGCTCTGTAAGTTATCAAGGAGCTGTTGGGTCCCGAAAGATATCTTCCCTATGGGAGCGTGCAAGTTACCCGTTCTGTCCACTCTAAATTCAATTCTTCCTGCTTTGGCCTCTCTAACTGCTTTGGCGACATCGAAGGTGACTGTGCCGCTCTTGGGATTTGGCATCAGTCCTCTAGGCCCGAGGATTTTCCCCAATCTACCTACTTTACTCATCATATCTGGGGTAGCAATGGCCACATCGAACTCGGTCCATCCTTCCTCGGAGATTTTTTGAACATATTCGTCCGCTCCCACATAGTCTGCCCCCGCTTCCTCAGCCTGTTTTTCAGCCTCTCCCTTAGCAAACACCAGGACTGTAACCTTTCTGCCAGTGCCGTGGGGCAGTACTACCGTGCCACGAACCATTTGATCGGCATGTCTGGGGTCAACTCCAAGGTTGAGGCCTACTTCTACTGTCTCATCAAATTTAGCTCTGGGCATCTGTTTCAACAGTTCAAAAGCCTTCAATGGCTCATAGCAGACCATCTTGTCAAAACCAGCTATGCCCTGGTTATATCTTTTACCTCTCTTCATGGTGTTTAACCTTCTATATCGATTCCCATGCTTCGAGCGGTCCCCATAATCATTCTCATTGCTGAGTTGACATCGGAGGCATTGAGATCGGCCATCTTCATTTCAGCTATCTTCTGTACCTGTTCGATATTAAGCTTCGCAACCTTATTCCTATTTGGTTCTCCCGAACCCTTCTCTAAACCCGCAGTTTTCTTCAGCAGCTCTGAGGCTGGAGGGGCCTTAGTGATAAAGGAAAAACTGCGATCAGCATAAACAGTTATCACTACCGGTATAACAAATCCGCTCTGAGATTGGGTCTTTGCGTTAAACTGCTTGCAGAACTCCATAATGTTCACACCATATTGTCCCAGTGCCGGACCAACCGGAGGCGCAGGGTTGGCACTGCCAGCCGGTATATGCAGCTTTATTTTGCCAATCTCTTTCTTTGCCACCTTGATGTTCCTTTCCTAAAGATATGCCAGGTGTCCTTACAATCAAAATGAAGAGGTTCTCTCATACCAGTGGGCACCCCTGCGAGCAGGTGAAGCGTAAAACGTGAAAATGACTTCAATCCCAGTGTCCAATCACGTTTTCAGGTCACATTTCCTGCCAACCAATCAAGCAAGGCGCTATGGGGATACTCTTTCCTATTTTTAACATATGTCCGCCAATGACATAGGATAACAACAGAAGTCATTTCCTCGCCTTTATCTTCTCCACCTGTAAGACATCTAATTCAACCGGTGTCGATCTGCTAAAAATACTCACCATTACTTTGATTTTCCTTCTCTCGGGATTTACCTCTTCGACTACGCCGTAGAGGTCCTTAAATGGCCCGTCTATCACCTTGACAGAGTCTCCTGGTTTTAAAGCAATAAGTTGGGGATGCTCTGCCTTGCCTTCGTCCAAACGTTGAAGAATTCGCTGGATTTCCTGTTTCCTCAGCGGCTGGGGTCTTTTGCCCGCTCCTACGAAACCGGTTACTCCAGGTGTGTTTCTTACCACATACCAGGTCTGTTTATCCATCTCCATCTCTACCAACACATAGCTGGGAAGGAATCGTCTCTCTGCAACCATTCGCTTCCCATCTTTCATCCTGGCAACCTTTTCAGTAGGCACAACCACTCTGCCTATTCTATCTTCTAACCCAGAGCTAACTACCAAATTATCCAGATATTTCTTCACCTTGTTTTCGTGTCCGGAAAAAGTATGAACCACATACCACTGTTTTGCCATTTGGTAATCCTCACCTATCCCAACACAATTCTAAGAACTTTCGAGAAGAAAAGGTCGACCACCCAAACCCCCAGGGCAAATATTACAGAGAAGAGTAAAACTACCCAGGTTGACGCGAACAGTTCGTTCTTTGCGGGCCAACTCACCTTTCCTATTTCCAATTTCACCTCTTTTAGAAAGATAATGATTTTTTTAAACATCCTGGTACCTTTGGATAGTAATGGCAGGCCTGGAGGGATTCGAACCCCCAACCCTCGGATTTGGAGTCCGATGCTCTATCCATTAGAGCTACAGGCCTGTGCATTTTATCGCGTCTCTTTATGCAAGGTGTGCCTTCTGCAAAAGGGGCAGTATTTCTTCTGCTGGACTCTATCTGGGTGAAGCCGGCGGTTCTTGGTGGTAGTATAATTTCGTCTCTTACACTCTCCACAGGCCAAGATCACCAGTTCTCTCATTTACTCTATCACCTCACCGACAACCCCGGCCCCCACAGTGTTACCTCCTTCTCGAATGGCGAACCTGAGTTCTTTCTCCATTGCTATGGGCGTGATTAGGGTCACCTCCATCTTCACATGGTCGCCGGGCATAACCATCTCTACTCCTTCGGGCAGACGAACTTCTCCGGTCACATCGGTAGTTCGGAAGTAAAACTGGGGGCGATAGCCGTTGAAGAATGGAGTATGCCGTCCGCCTTCTTCTTTAGTCAGTACGTAAACCTCAGCCTTAAATTTCTTATGAGGCGTAATACTGCCTGGCTTGGCCACTACCATGCCTCGTTCCAGTTCGTCCTTCTCTACTCCGCGCAACAGCAAGCCCACATTGTCGCCAGCCTGAGCCTCATCCAGTGTCTTACGGAACATTTCCACCCCGGTGACCACTGTTTTCCTGGTAGGCTTAATGCCGACTATCTCTACATCATCCCCAAGTTTTACTCTTCCTCGCTCTACCCTGCCGGTTCCAACGGTTCCTCTACCTGTAATACTGAACACATCCTCCACAGGCATAAGGAAAGGTTTGTCCACATCTCGCGTCGGGGTAGGTATGTAGTTATCTACAGCCTCCATCAGCTTATGGATCACCCCACACTTCGGGCAGTCTTCTTTACCACACCCACAGGCCAGAATTTCGGTAGCTGAGCCTTTCAGTACCGGCACCTCATCGCCTGGGAATTCGTATTCGCTTAGCAACTCTCTAACTTCTAATTCCACCAAGTCCAGCAGCTCCGGATCGTCTACCTGGTCGGTCTTGTTTAAGAAAACCACGATAGCCGGCACCGCCACCTGCCGGGCCAACAATATGTGTTCTCTAGTTTGTGGCATGGGCCCGTCAGCGGCCGAAACCACCAGAATGGCACCATCCATCTGAGCAGCCCCAGTGATCATATTCTTTATGTAATCCCGGTGGCCAGGGCAGTCGATATGGGCATAATGCCTCTTTTCGGTCTCATACTCTCCGTGGAAAAGCTGAATGGTAAGCCCTCTGGACTTCTCTTCCGGAGCTTTATCTATCTGATCATAGGGCACAAAATCAGCCAACCCTTTCTTGGATAGCACCATCGATATCGCCGATGTCAATGTGGTCTTACCATGATCTACATGCCCTATCGTCCCGATATTGACGTGGGGTTTAGTCCGCTCAAACTTCTCTTTAGCCATTTTTCCTCACTCCCTCCTTTTTTACTGATCTCCGGCAAAAATCCCAACTTAAGAATGTTAGATTAAACTCCCTATCTCCAGAGGTTCACCCGATGCAAACTGAGTGAACGGGTGCATAGAGGGGACCAAGGACTCTGATCGCTGGGAAATTTGCCATAATTCAACTCTTGAATCTCATTTTGGAGCCCACGACCGGATTCGAACCGGTGACCTCGTCCTTACCAAGGACGCGCTCTGCCTCCTGAGCTACATGGGCGCTGGAGCGGGAAACGGGATTCGAACCCGCGACCCTCAGCTTGGAAGGCTGATGCTCTGCCAACTGAGCTACTCCCGCCTCTCCAACAAGCTTCTCCACTTTCTCCTTGAACCGACACTGGTGAAATCAATGAGAAAAAACTTAAGACCGTAATAGACAGATAGTGGAGGGGGAAGGATTCGAACCTCCGAAGGCATCGCCAGCAGATTTACAGTCTGCCCCCTTTGACCACTCGGGAACCCCTCCGAAGAGCCGATGGAGGGATTCGAACCCCCGACTTGCTCATTACAAGTGAGCTGCTCTGGCCAACTGAGCTACATCGGCAAAATTCGCAAACCTTCAATATAAATATCCACCGCCCACTTGTCAAGCGAAAAATTCAGAATTTATTCAAAAATTTTTTCTGCCCTTCCATCTCCACACTGTACCCTCAGGGCGGTCTTCCAATTCAATTGACAGCTTGCTCAGCTCATCCCGAATCCTATCCGCCACTGCCCATTGCCTACTCCGCCGCAACTCCTCTCTCAATTCCACCAGTAGACCCACCAACTGATCCGTAAAACCCTCGGACCTTTGTTCTTTTCCGCTCTCTAACTGTAAACCCAGTACTCCAGCGATCTTCTCAATCTTTTCCTTTGCCATTCTTAGAAGTGCTCTTCGGGTGGGAGACGGTTCCATTTGCACAACTATATTGGCCTGTTTGGTAAAATCAAACAACCGGCTCAAGGCCAGGGCAGTATTGAAGTCGTCATCCATCGCTTCCCGGAACTTTTCTTCGGCGCTGTTCACCTCCACAAACAACTTATTTTCTTGATCTGACAGTCTACTCTGGTCTACTGCCGTCTCTGCCTCTGCTGTTTCCGAAACTACCTTGATGTTGAAAAGTGCGTTTTGCAGCCTTTCTAGTCCCCCGGCAGCAGAGCAAATGGCCTCATCAGTGAAGTCCAATGGACTGCGGTAATGGCCGCTCAGGATAAAGAGTCGTAATGCCATAGGCGAGTGGGACTTAAACAAATCCTTAAGGGTGACGAAATTCCCCAGGGATTTGTGCATCTCACTGCCGCCTATCATCACCATCCCGTTGTGTAACCAGTACCTTGCGAAAGGTTTTCCTGTGGCCGCTTCACTTTGAGCGATCTCGCACTCGTGGTGAGGAAATATATTCTCCACTCCACCGCCATGGATATCAAAGCTCTCTCCCAAATACTTCATAGCCATAGCTGAGCATTCAATATGCCAGCCAGGATAGCCCCAGCCCCAGGGGCTGGACCAACGCATAATGTGTCCTGGCTGCGCCCGCTTCCACAGAGCAAAATCCGCTGGATGGCGTTTCTCTGGATTGGACTCTATCCTTGTTCCCTCTCTCAACTCTTCAATCCGTCGACCAGAAAGCTTTCCATACTCAGGAAATTTCTCCACTGAATAATATACCGAACCATTGACTTCATAAGCGTAACCTTTACGGATCAATGTCTTGATTAGTTCAATCTGTTCAGGGATATGACCACTGGCACGGGGAGAGATATCCGGACGTTGGACATTGAGGGCATCCATATCCTCGAAGTAACTCCGAGTGTATTTCTCCACCAGTTCCATAGGCTCCACTTGCTCCCTGGCTGCACCTTTCAGAATCCTATCTTCACCAGTATCCAACAGGTGCCCCACATCGGTGATATTCTGAACATAGCGAACCCGGTAACCTATGTATCGCAGATACCGGACAACCACATCGAAGTTGACATAGCTTTTGGCATGTCCAAGGTGGGCGTGGTCGTAAACAGTAGGGCCACAAACATAGATCCCTACTTTGCCCTCTTTAAGGGGCTGGAATACCTCTTTCTTCCTGGTCAGAGTATTGTAGAGCTGAAGCATATGGACACTTCCCTTGTTGAGTGGTGATTAGTGATTGGCGCAATAGGCAAAATCCTGCAACACCAAGACGGGGGTGTCGAAGCCTGTGAAACACATCGACTTCTCTACTGTTGCTCTCTGGCACAAACCCTCTCAGGCCTCGAACAAAAGTTACGGTAGCTGCCTCTGTCTTTGAAGCGCCAGTTTAACTATTCTGTCTACCAATTCAGGAAGCTGGATCCCAGCGGCTTTGGCTGCTTTCGGAACCAAGCTGGTCTGTGTCATCCCTGGCAGTGTGTTTACCTCCAGGCAAAACAGCCTTCCCTCGGCGCTAAGCCGGAAGTCCACTCTTCCATATCCTCTACAATTAAGTGTCTCGTAGGCCCTTAGAGCTTGTGATTTAATGTGCTGCTCTATTTTAGGCGGAATCTGCGCTGGAACAACGTATTGACTCATTCCCCGGGTGTATTTGCAGGTGTAATCGTAGACTTGGTGTTTAGGAATAATCTCGACCACTGGCAGAGGATCTGCGTCCAAAATGGCCACCGTTAGGTCTCTGCCAGGGATATATTGCTCGATCATTATCTGCTGATCATACTCCCTGGCCAGCTCCACAGCCCCGGCCAACTGCTCGGGGCTTTGCACCACAGTCAAACCTATGGTTGACCCCTGGGCATTGGGCTTAACCACACAAGGAAATCCGACATTTATCTCGACCTTTTCGGCAATAGTTGAAATCCCCCCTGCTTCTTCGTCAGAGAGAGCAACCCAGGGGGCAGTTTCCACCTCCGCTTCGCGGAACATAACCTTGGAGATGTGTTTGTTCATAGCCAATGCGCTTGCCAGCGGGCCCGACCCGGTGTAAATGATCCCTGCTATCTCCAACAGACTCTGAACCCACCCATTTTCCCCTGCGCCACCGTGAAACGCCAAAAATACCACATCTGCGTCGGATAGCGCCGGCATTCGCATAACTTCCAGCAGCTGGCCAGAGCAAAGAGAGAGGCCTTGGCCTTTTGCTGAATTGACGGTAGTCGACAAAAGTTGCGTATTCTTGAAAACCGTATCAATTAAAACCACTTGGTGTCCGGCTGCCTTTAGGGCCCTACCGACTGTTTCCCCCGAGCTCAAGGATATCTCTCTTTCGGCGGACTCCCCACCCATAAGCACCGCTACTTTCAATCCTGCCGCTCCTTTTCTTCCACCAAGACCACTGCCTGAGCAGCAATCCCCTCCTCTGTTCCCAAAGCTCCAAGTCCCTCGGTGGTAGTGGCTTTAATGGATATTCGATCAGATCCAATTTGGAGAACCCGGGCTAGATTTCGAGCCATCAGAGGGATATACGGCCCAAGCTTAGGCCTTTCAGCAATGATTGTTGAGTCCACATTCACCACCCTGGCGGACTTCTCCCGCAGTAAGCCCGCTACCCGCTGCAGAAGCACCAGACTGGAGATGTTCTTGAACTTCACGTCCGAAGGGGGGAAATGGGCCCCAATATCTCTCAGGGCCAGGGCCCCCAACAGGGCATCAGCTACTGCGTGGCAGAGAACATCTGCATCAGAGTGCCCCAGCAGTCCCCGTTCAAAAGGAATCTCTACACCCCCCAAGATTAGCTTTCTGCCCTCCACTAACCGGTGGACATCGTATCCCTGACCAACCCTTATACCCACTCTACTCTGCTCCTGCTTGTTTTTTCAACCGCTCCCAACGCTCTATTCTCTCCCTTATTTTCCTTTCATAACCCTGGTTGCTGGGGCGATAATACCTTCTGCCACGAAGATTCTCGGGAAGGTATTCTTGCACGACATAGTGATCTTTAAAATTGTGGGCATATTTGTACCCCTTGGAGTAGCCCAACTGTTTCATAAGCTTTGTAGGGGCGTTGCGAAGATGCAAGGGGACAGGCAGATTTTCCAGTTTCTGGATATCTTTTCTAACCTCATCGTATGCTACTTCCATGGCGTTGCTCTTAGGGGCGGTGGCGAGATATACGGCTGCCTGGGCAAGTGCCAATTCCCCCTCCGGGGAACCCAAGAAGTGAAAGGCCTCTTTGGCGGCTACAGCTATGCAAAGCGCTTGAGGATCGGCGTTTCCAATGTCTTCCGAGGCGAAGCGGACCATTCGGCGAGCGACATAAAGCGGGTCCTCTCCAGCCTCCAGCATCCTGGCCAACCAGTAGAGGGCGGCATCCGGGTCTGAACCTCGCATGCTCTTGTGAAAGGCTGAGATGATGCTGTAGTGTTCCTCCCCTTGCCGGTCGTACAGGAGAGCCTTACGCTGCATAGCCTCCTCTACAGTCTGAAGCTGGACTCGACGGATGTTATCCTTGTCAGGTGAGGTCATCAAAACCGCCATCTCTAATGTATTTAAGGCCACCCTGGCATCCCCATCCGCCATCTGCGCAATCTGTCCGATAATCTCAGAGTCAATTTTAACCCTCAGGTCCCCAAGCCCCTTCTCCGAATCTGAAAGGGCACGGCGAAGAACAAGCTCTATATCTTCTTGAACTAGAGGCTTAAACAGGAAAACCCTGGAACGGGAGAGCAGCGGAGAGTTTATTTGAAAGGAGGGGTTTTCGGTGGTGGCACCTATTAGGATAATGGTTCCATCCTCTACATGTGGCAAGAAAGCGTCTTGTTGAGCTTTGTTGAACCGATGAAATTCATCAACGAAGAGGATAGTCCTTTTGCCGGAGTATCTTTGCTGTTCCTTTGCCTTAGCGATTATCTCCCTTATCTCTTTTACCCCTGAAGTGACAGCGCTGAAGCAGACAAAGCGGGCCCCGGTTCGGTTGGCAATGATATGGGCAAGACTTGTCTTTCCGGTGCCCGGAGGACCCCAGAATATGATGGAGCTAATTTGATCGGCCTCGATGGCTCGGCGTAGGACTTTCCCCTGGCCCAAGATGTGGTCTTGGCCGACGAACTCTTCCAGAGTGCGAGGACGCATCCTATCGGCCAGAGGTGCCCGCATTTCAGGGGCCTGTTGCCGTTGTGTCTCAAACAGATCCATACTTTATCTCGAGATAGTTCGGATGTGCGCATTGATATCGATTCTATTAAACTCACATTCAGAAAAGACCAAACCGACACGAAAACAACTGGAAAATACAGGTCAGCGGCGAATTGCCCAGTCAGCCTCACTCAGTCTGTCCTTCAATGGTGCCCACGGATATCCTGATGTCCTCTCTGCGTTCCACTCTCTCCACCTTTCCATCTCGCAGCCACACTACCCGGTCAGAGACATCCAACATCTTCATATCATGGGTTGCAGAGATGATGGTCACATTGGATTCTTCACTCAGTTCCCGGAGCAGTTCGATAATCTCCCTGCCGGTGGCAAGGTCGAGGTTTCCGGTGGGCTCATCGGCCAAAATGATCGCCGGGTCGTTTGCCATCGCTCTGGCTACTGCTACTCGCTGCTGTTGCCCTCCCGAAAGCTCTGACGGTTTGTGCATTATCCTCTCACCCAACCCCACCCTATTCAACAGTGCCACCGATTTCTCCCTGGCCTCGTCAGTAGAAAGCCCAGCGAATGTCATTGGCAGACTCACATTCTCGAGGGCCGACATCACCGGAAGCAGATTGAAGGTTTGAAATATATAGCCTATCTTTCGACATCTAAGCCAGGCCAATTCATAGGCATCAAGCTGCGCCACATCCACCTCATCGATGTATACCTTACCAACGGACGGTTTATCCAACCCCCCCACCATATTGAATAAGGTTGTCTTACCCGAACCAGAAGGTCCCATAATCGAGAGATACTCTCCCCGATAGATCTCCAGGCTCACTCCATCCAGGGCCCTCACCTCGGTGCCTCCCATTTTATATATCTTTACAACTTCCTCTGTTCTCACAATAGTCTCCGCTGGCATGCAGATCTCCTCCTCTTGCTAATTGGTGACTGCGAATCGATATGATTCCGTCCAAAAGGGGCCAATTTCACAGAAACACTCCTGCATTCCACCTCGAAAAGAGATGTATGAGGCATCTTCAGACGGCGATGGAATCGGGCTCTGAAGTCCCCTGCTGCAGAAATAGGTATCTGAACTACACCCACACTACTTCCAACAGCTTCATCCTTCGACAGAATCTGGGAATCGCAAGACACAGTCGAACAATGGAACCTCACAAGACAAGCTGACGGCAATCAAATGGCCACAGACACTAAACTAAAACTACGAACAGACCGCTGGACGTTCCTCAGTGTGATCTGGTTACTCTAATCCTGTGAGCTGTTGTCCAGACGGGGATTGACCCTTATGGTCCTACACGCTGATGGCTCAATTCCAGTCTTCTCGATGGAGCCGGTCGGATCGTCAGATAGCGGGCAAACAGCAGTCACAAACTTTGTTCTGTAGAATTTGCGACATTCCGGAAGACCGGCAAGGTACGTCAATTATACAATTACTTACTCACTTGTTCTTTCATTATCTTTCTATCCTCATTGCCTCTACAGGCTCCATCTTAGCTGCCTTAGTAGCGGGTAACACCGCTGCCAGAGTGGAAAGTGCCAAGCCGATTAGGACCGACAGCCCCATAGAACCTAAGATCCTGCTTACCGGGAAATAGTGAATAGGGGCTCTCCCGTAGCTTATTAAGGCCGTGACAAAACTGAGCAGAAATCCAATTACCACACCTGCTATGGTACCGATGAGACCCTGAAAAGAGGCCTCCAAGAGAAACAGTTTCACAATAAAAGAGTCAAGAGCACCCAGACACTTCATGGTGCCAATCTCTCGATATCGCTCGGCAACAGACATCAGCATAGCGTTTGTTATCCCCACACCGCAGACCAGCAGCGAAAGGGTTACCAGCCATATCTGCTTAGCCTGAGCCGCCTTTGCACCTTCAGTCCCAATCTCAATTCCTTTTCTTTGAAGTATGAGATTTACGCTGGGGTCATTTGCTTCCCTAAGGCTTTCAATTATCGCATTGGATGTCCAGATGGACATTAGAAAAGCGATAGCCAACACAATGCCGCTCATTGTCACCATAGAGCGTCCCAGCCTGACTCTCAAGCTCTCCAGGCTGATCTGCACCGCCTTGCTGAAAGGAAGCACTATTTGCCTCTGGATCTTGGCTTCCTGTTTAGAAGTCACCACTCTCTTCTCCATTTTTACTTGTCCTCTGCAGATTCAAATTTACGAGGTCTTTGGGTCGGGACCTGAAATGCGATCATCCTTTTTTGGGCAAGGGTCTTCAGAAACTGAACCAGCGCCACCTCTGCCTCCTTGTATTCCAGTTTGTTCTCTGCTACCAGAGCCTCAATCATCTTCTCCACCGTGTGCTGACCGTCACACATCTGCCACACCCGCGCCCCCAGAGAGTCCAACTCCACCACCTTTTTTTCAGGAATATGGAAAATCTTGGAGAGAAAACCGATACTTTTTGACTGCTTCCTTCTGAACACAATTAACACCTTGTTATCTTTACGCTTCCATTCCAGGACCTGGTTTCGCACCGGCCTGGAGCCCAGCATCTGCTCTCTGGAAATGCGAATTTTCTTCCTCAGCACTATTCTTTTCTCTCCCAGATCTCCAGAGCAAACCCCTCAATGGCAAAGGACATTATCCACAACCTTCTTAATGTCGCAGGCCTTTTTGTACCTGTCTAGGACTACAAAGATGTTATTTGCCTCTGGACAAAACCAGGCGTAGAGGTGAATCTTATCTCCTTTAAGGTACCGAGCCAGAAAGCCCCTCCTCTCCCCCTGTATTGCTAATCCCAGGTGTTTATGTATCGATTCCCGCTCTGTGGCGAACTTAAATCTCTTAAGCTCCGGCTTAAACCTCTCAAGCACCCAATCTTCTAAAGGCTGTTTCTCAAGCACTATCTGCCCCAAACTGAACTTATTAACCTGGAGTTTCTGATCTCCCGTGGTGAAGTTCAATCTCACATGGCCTGCCAGCAGGTGATACCCATCCAAGCGAAATTGTTGAGGTACAGTAACATCTAAGCCGAAAAGAGCCCAGTGACGGTAAGGAAGCTCTCTCTCCAGCTTCAATGATGAAACGATCCTATCAGCTTTGGATTCAAGATCCTCCTCCAAGTTGCCCAGAATTCTCAAAAACACCACTCGGTTGTGTTTGCCCCCAGTCTGCAAGCAGAGATTGTATACCTGAGAATCGGCCTTCCAGTAGAAAAGCTCTCCTTCAAACCTTTTATTTATTGGATGCTTAAGATTTCTTTTTGCGCAAAATTGTAACTCCTTTTTACGCGCCTTTTTCTGGATCTCGCGGAGGTGTCGATCAACAAACTTTCCTATCTGACCGGGCGGCGTTCTTTTCCATATCAGTTGGATTCTTTCAACTAAAGGATCATCTATCCTCAAAGAGCCTTCTGTCTCGTCCCCCTGGATTTTTCCCACCGACCACTTCTGGGGTATGAAAAACGAAATCCCACACCAACTTAGAAGTTTCCAGTCCTGTTGCTGCATAAACTTGATTCACCAGCAGAATAAGCTCAGATGTCCATCGGTCGCAAACTCGGTTCTATTCTTGATTCATTCGCAAAAAATGGCAAGAACCTGATTTTTCGACACAGAGACTCAGAGGACGCTGAGACAAATAATCTTCACATAATCACGCAGTTATGCGTTCAGTTTTCTCCGCGTATCTCTGCCTCAGCGACAGATTTTTAACTTTTTAGGGAAGAATCATTCTTAGAACACCACGGTAGAGATTGACTTAGCAATAAGGGCAGTGGCTATCGAGGCCATCCCTATGAGTCCCAGCCCGCAAGCGTATCCAGCCAGAAGAATTGGCGCATAGGCTTTCCATCTTCTCTTTCCGAATCTCTTAACTAAATAGTATCTGCTGAGCAATCCGCCGATAAACCCGGGAACGGCAGTGGGCATCCAGAGTGTAGCCCCGCCCACAATACCGTAAAATAGCTGCAGAGACCCTCCCAGGGCAGAAAAGAGGATAAACATCAATCCCCCAACCCCCAGGCCTGACAGTATAATCTTCAGGCGGATGACCCCTTCTATGAGGCTACCGCCTCCCGGCAGAGTAGAGGAGGCCCAAAGGGCCTGCATAGTCGCAAAATAGGGCCAAACCCTCTGGACATATGGATAAGCAGCCGAAGGTATCGGCGCCAGCTTCCAGATCAGCGACCAGAATATGAAACTGCATACCATCATGATCCCCAGAGAAAGGAAAGCCATTTTTATGTAGCTTCCAAATTTCGTTTTTGTTAGCTCAAGCTGCTTGAATCTCTCTGCTATCCCTCCGTGGTTGAACATAGGTACAGGGGCAAACCAGATAGCTGCTCCTTTGTATCCGGATAGATAGAACATCCCCTCTCGGACATAAGGGAATGTAGCACCTGCCATACTGCCGGTGATGCCAGACATCCGGGCAGAGATATAGGAGAGAAAAGGGGTGAGAACAAAGCCAAAAAAGACTATCATCCAGACCGGGAAGTCCGGGACTAAGACGTGAACCAAGCCAACATAGCCTATAGTGCTTACCGCCCATATAACGAAAGCGGAGACAAGCTTGATATCACCTCTGCCCTGGGGCAGAAGCAGTTTCTCTCCTCTCTCTCCGTGCTTCTCCCTGGCAGCGAATGCCTTCACCACTGACCACACCCCTGCCATAGCTACCACAATCGCCAAGCCAATAGAGAAACTTATCCAGAAGTCAAGATCATTTGCTATTCTGGTTGGAACATACGTCATTCCAGGCGTCCACCGGTGAAGGATACCCTGATGGTAAAGGAGAGGATTGACAACTAAGGCTCTGCCTACCTGACCGATAAACAGACCCACTACTACCCAGAAAGGCAGCACAAACCCTGTCAGCAGAGAATACAAATCCGTCACAACTGCCAGAGGCGCAGCAGGCAGCACCGTTTTCAGATGGGTGGTGAAGTCTATCCATGGGATAGGCAGCAGGGTCACCGGTTTCACCAACAAGATATTTGATAAAGTAGGTACCACGATGTAAGCAAGTCCCCATATTACTCCAATGATAGAGCCGATACTAAAAACTCGCCACCTCCACCCCTCTTTTTTGCCTGATGTTTCAGCCAGGGCGATAGCACCTCCAGCAGTGACCGGGGCCATAGGAAAGGGCAACTTCTCAATGTCTGAAGTTACACGGAAAAGGGCATACCCCAGGCTGAGCTGATTGATGAGGAAAAGCACCTGGTGAATTATCAGAATCACTATGGGAACAAGCCAGGCCTTGTGGAGAAAAGATCTGGTCAGAAATATGGGAGAACCCGGTTCTGGAGTGAGCCAGCGGGGGATATATTGTGCCAATCCAGATGCCTGGGGCGAGTTGACGAAATATTGATCCCAGATCATCCCCGCAAAAGGGCCACCAAACATGGCGGCTCCAACGCCCAATTTAACGCCCCCTAACGCCACCAGTCCCCCTGCAATCCAATACATGATCAATATCTCTTGGGTTCGCAGTTTGATAAAGGCGCGCTTAGTAACTTCTACAAAGAGGATTATAGTCACCCACTGGGCGGCTCCACTCAAGGTCACACCCATAATCAAACCCATGTAAATGGCGCCGGGCATCATAACAAGCCCCACGAACAGTGCCGCCCAGAGTGTCTTTATGTTAAATCCCTCTTCATAGGCCGCCCCCTCCGGCGCAAGCTGGTACTCCTCCTTCTCCTCTTTCTCCCCTGTCAATCCTGCCTCCTTTCACATCTTCATGGTTCTTACAACACATCACAATCTTGGTTAGATTACAATTTGCGCTCTGCTCTGAACACAGCGAAAAATCTCGCTGTTTCAACCCTTCCCGTATGCTCAGGGTGACAACGGTGGATGGCTACCGTAACTTTCCTGAACCATCGCTATTAGTTGAGGTCGCCCATAGGGGAGCCTTTAACGCTCTCCCAGAAGCTGTTTGCCTTCGGCCGTGTATTGCTGTTTCATATCTGGTGAAACGGTTCTCCACACCAGAAAGCGTTTCCTTAAGGAACTGAGGAACCCCCGGTTAAGTCTCTTCCAAGAAGCAACCTCCCCAGAGAGCCGGTGAATGTGCACCTCAATGCGGTAGATATTGTACTTCCCAGTAGGGATAGCATCAAAAGTGACATCTTGACTCACTCCTAGGTCGTACGGAGCCAACCAGGTCAACAAGGATATTCTGTATCCATCGGCTCCGTCATATTTTACCGCAGAGAGTTTCACATTCTCGGTGGTAAAATCGCCGATTGATCCTTCTCCATATGAGTCGAATACCTTTGACAGATAGACATACATCCCTAAGGCTTCGGTCCCTCCTACAGTGAACGGAAAATCGAATCTCCAATCATCCCCCTTGGGCTCAGGCAGAATCCATTTTCTGGTAACATCGGGTACAGACATAGCCGCGGCCTTTTTGGCTGGATATATGGTAGAGAGAAACACAGTGCTCATCACCACAACAGTGGACCAGACAGCGGACAGGGAGGAATAGTTTAAGGAGATCCCGGAGAGCATATTGGCACTCATAAGTATTTTGGCAACCACCTGTCCCACCAGGTAACCTCCCACTGCCCCTAAGGTAGCGTAGACAGCAGCCTCAGCCAGGAAGAGAGCACCTATGTGGACCGGTGCCAATCCCACTGAACTGTAGATGCCGATCTCTGTGTGTCTCTCATATACAGCTCCCAGCATGGTGTTCAAAACTATCAGAGCGACGATCAGTATGGGGATGACAAGATTGGCTACGCCTGACAGGGAAGTTGCTCCTAAGGAGCTGTAAACCTGTACCTTGTCGCCCTTGCCAACAAACATGGTGAGTGCCACCCGCAACATAAACTCCTCTATATCCGAAAGGAAGTCTTCTTTCGGCCTGCCTTGTTCATCCCGGAAAGAGGTAACTACTACAGACCTCAATGTCCCACCCAGATCCATCACGTACCGGTAAGGGAGAATCATTATATTCCTGGCTTCTAAATGCTGAAAGGCCTGTATGGGAGCAGTTGCCTGTAGATTAGGATCTTCCGTCAATCCTTCCTGCAGTCTTGTTCCCTCCGTCACCGTGTCCACGGGTGTAAGCTTCTCGTCATCCAGGTCTTTGAATTGGTTGAACTTCTTTGCATCAATAAGCCCAATAACTCGAAATTCGGAGCCCAGCATCTTAATTGTCGCCCTGCCCACATCTTCTGGGGTAATGCCCACTAAGCTGGCCATGTCGGTGGGGAGTATACAGACTTTTCTTTCTCCTGGCTTAAACCACCGACTTTTGGGTCCCACCAGGAATCCGTCCAGTTTAGTGGCTTCAATCTCTTGGGGAGTGAGCCCCAAAAGCCCGTTGGCGAAACTTTTTTGTCCGGTGGAAAAGGCCTCAAAGTCGATGTAGGCTTTCTCCCCCTTAGTCTTGGCGATATACCAAGCGCGTGGTATTGTGGTAGCTTTCCCCTGGAAGGCTCTTTGTGTATACTCCAGCACAGAGTTCTGTAAACCCCTCCAATTTCTGTCCCTGATTAATCCCCCTTGATATGGCGGTTTGTTACCCCGAGGCAGTTTGTAGAACTTCATGGAGGTTTTGATGGATGTGAAAGAAAGCACGGTGAAGGTAAGCAGTATCAAGGTTGTTGCCGTAAGACCTGTCCTTAGAGGTCTTTTTCTCAGATTGTTGATTCCCAGAATAATGGCAGCCATCGTGGCGCTCACTCT
>Ga0164318_10001187_pt1 | contig 22690 bp, 22 predicted proteins | sample GuaBasSedimGuay9_FD_113734 | JGI IMG/M metagenome (GOLD analysis project Ga0164318, IMG submission 113734) | Subseafloor sediment microbial communities from Guaymas Basin, Gulf of California, Mexico - Guay9, Core 4571-4, 0-3 cm | ecosystem: Environmental > Aquatic > Marine > Hydrothermal vents... | reverse complement strand
TGAATTCCATTTATTTGAGCTAAGCGGCTTAGTACAGAGCTGTCGTTATATGCTGCAAAATTACCTTGGCTTAACTTAAAGGATATTATTTTAGTAGGAGGTATTTCTAACTCTAATTTTTTTTCGTTTATATTTTTGTCAAATTGTTTTAGATTAAGCGAATCGATAAAAAACTTACTTAAAATAAGGGTGTCGTTTAAATTTATCTGACAAAAAGGCTTTACGGTTTTTATTTCTATATTATTACCAAATATTTTAAAACGTGCTTTATTCTCTATTAGCTTATTATTAAGGGTTTTCCATCGTGGAAAGCTTTGGATTTCTTCGATATTTATATTTTTCTTCCGACTGTTTAATTCAATTCCTTTAGTTAAATAATGATGAGTCTGGTCTTTGTTTATCCAGCTAAATTGTTGAATTTTAGTATTAAAATTAGAGAAGGTTTTGAAAGCTAAAGTAGAGTCGCTTGGAATTTGAAAATCTTCGAGCTGAAGATTAATATTTTTAGCTTTGATTGCTTTAGATGCGAGCTGGTAATTCCAATTATCAAATTGAATAGTTTTAATTTCAAGCAATTGAAAGATGGGAAATATAAGAGAATCAATTTTATTTAAATTAAAAGAAGACATTGGGTTTAAAGCGTATTGCTGATTTATATTACCTTCTTTTAAATATAATCTTGTGGCTAATAATTTATTTTCATTTCGAAATTTTCCCCAATTAACATTCTCCAGTTTAATTTCATTTAACTTAATACTGATGTTAGTACTTGAATCGGAAATATAGTCGATATCAAAAATATTTAAACTTTGGTTTTTGTAGTTTATATTTGCCTGACTAAATTGTAGTTTTTGTTTGTTAAGAGTATTATAAAAATACAGTTTCTTAAGGGATAGTGAACCGTCAGTAAAAGAGAATTCAGTTTTATTCTTTGGATTAAACCTAAAATTATTAATAAATAGACTGCTTTTTTTAGAGAAGCTAATTTGTTTATTATCGGGTAAATTTATTCGACTATCAGCAATTGTTATTCTACTGCTATCAATAGAAATTTTTCTAAAGTTATCTTTAAAAAATACTGTTATTTGCTTTTTAAGCTTGGCATTTATTATTTTATTCGATTTACTATTTAGCTTAATATTTAAGTGGTTTACATTGAGTAGTAGGCTTTTAGCAAGCAGCTGTTTTTTTACAATTAGTGAATCAAATTCAAAATCTTCTATTTTTAGTTCTGAAATATTTGCTGTAAAACGTGTATGTTTATTGCTTTCTACAGAAGGTTTTATATTAAATCCATCAAGCTCAAAATATTTTTCTTTACTTGATAGTTTTAAATTTTTACAATAAAGGGTATGGCTTTTATCCGGTAACTGTAATTGTTGGTTCTTTAAAAATAAATTAATGTTACCATAATGGAATCGGTTACTTTTTACAGTATCTCTAAGCGAATCAATATGAAACTCTTGAAGTTGAAAAGCTAAATTTGGGATGTAGACAGAATCTGTATTTTGTTTGTATTTTATTTCGGCCTTTATTACTTCAATGTTAGCAATTTGTAATTTATTAAGATAGTTGTTTAAAGGTAAATTTATATTCTTTTTATTTTCCTTACTTTTTTGCTTTATTTCTAGTTTTAAGTGGTGAATATATATGTTTTTAAGTTCTAAGTTTTTGTTTCTCCACAAGGTTTGGAAATTTATATTTTGCAACAAAAGAGTATCAGAATAAAAGCTGATTTTTGATTTACTTAAGCTGTCTGTGTTTGCCGTTGGATTAATATACGTATCGAAAAATATAATTTTTCCGGTAATCAAATTAATTTTTAAATCTTTAAAATTAAGAGAATACTGTTGCTTTGTGTATTTTGAAAAGGATTTAGTAATAACAGTATTAAAAAAGAAATTAGAAAATATGTTAAAGCTAAAACCAATGAGTATTAAAATTAAAACAATAGCTAAAGATAATTTCAGCCAAAAGCGTTTTTTCTTTTGAGGAATTTGTTCGGAAGAATCGGTATTTTTGGAGCTGGTAATCACTCCTCTAAAGTATCAATAATTATATTACTAACCAACCTTGGCAATAATTTTGAGAGCTTCTATGTCCAAAATTTCTAAAATTCCTTTTTGATCGGTAATAATTTTATCCGTTTTAAAACTGTTAAGAACTCTAATAGCACCCATAGTAGACATTCCGGTAAAGTCGGCTAAGTCTTTTCGGCTGAGTGTAAGTTTAAATTTGTTACTTTCATAAACTTCATTAGAAAGAAAAATCAACGCGGAAGCCATTCTTCCATTAAGCTGTTTGTGTGTAAGATTGTACATTTGGTTGTATGCTCTGAGAGTATTTCTGTTAGAGCGTTTTAATATTGCTGTAGCAAATTTAGCATTAGTCTGTATGAGTTCTTTTAGTATAGATATATCTATTAAAAATATCTCAGATTTTTCTATGGCAACTATAGAGTAATTAAAAACATTATCACCGTAAATAGAAGAGATACCTACTAATTCATCATCTCCAAAAATATTTAGAATTAGATTATTGTTATCGCCTCCTTCTTTATAAAGCTTTACCATTCCTTTTCTGATATAGATTAAGCCGGAGGCAAAAGAACCTTGTTTTGCAATAGTTTCGCCTTTTTTAAAGATTACCGCTACTTTATTTTTATCAATGGATAATAGTTCATTATCATTTAATGCACCAAAACAATTAGCATCACTCTTGCAATTTAAGCAACCTTCATTTTCCATATCAAATTTTTTGGTAAATATAGGAATATAAAAGAAAAAGCCCGTCAAAAATTTTGACAGGCTTTTTGTGTTTATCAAAATGATTGATTAAATAACCCCTTGATCCATCATAGAGTTAGCTACTTTTAAGAAACCTGCAATATTAGCACCTTTGGCATAATTTATAAACCCGTCATCTTCAGTACCATACTGAATACAAGCAGCATGAATATCAGTCATAATTGTTTTGAGTTTCTGATCAACTTCTTGAGCACTCCAATTATATTTCATAGCATTTTGCGACATTTCTAAACCTGAAACAGCAACACCACCGGCATTTACTGCTTTACCAGGACCATAAGGAATTTTCGCATTATGAAAAGCCTCAATAGCTTCAGGAGTACAACCCATATTAGAAACTTCTCCAACATACTGAACACCATTTGCTAATAATGTAGCTGCATCATCACCATTTAATTCGTTTTGGATAGCACAAGGCATTGCAATATCAACTTTAACTTCCCAAGGTTTTTTCCCTGCAAAGAATTTTGCTTCAGGAAATTCCTCAGCAAATGGAGCTACAACATCATTATTAGATGCACGCAATTCTAAAAGATAATCTATCTTTTCTCCTGTAATACCTGTTTCATCATAAATATATCCATCAGGACCGGAAATAGTAACAACTTTAGCACCTAATTCATTTGCTTTTAGAGCAGCACCCCAAGCAACATTACCAAAACCGGAGATACTAATTACTTTTCCTGCAATAGTATCATTATGGGCTTTCATCATTTCATTCATGAAATAGATTCCCCCAAAACCTGTAGCTTCCGGACGAATTAATGAGCCGCCCCAGTTTCCACCTTTACCTGTAAGAACACCGGTATTTTCGCGAGCTAATTTTTTATACATTCCGTATAAGAAACCTATTTCACGACCACCGACTCCAATATCGCCGGCAGGGACATCAGTTTCAGGACCAATTAAACGCCATAATTCAAGCATAAAAGCTTGAGAAAAACGCATAATTTCAGCATCTGATTTTCCTTTAGGATCAAAATCAGATCCTCCTTTACCTCCACCCATAGGCAGAGTTGTTAAAGAATTTTTGAAGATTTGTTCAAAACCTAAAAACTTAAGAATACTTAAATTCACACTTGGGTGGAAACGTAATCCGCCCTTATAGGGACCAATTGCGTTATTAAATTGAACACGGTATCCAAGATTTACCTGAACATTACCGCTATCATCAACCCAAGAAACTTTAAATGTAAGAATTCTGTCAGGTTCAACTAAACGTTCAATAATTTTTGCTGATTCAAATTGTGGGTTTTCAGCCAAAACATCCTTAAGAGATTCTAAAACCTCTCTAACCGCTTGAAGGTATTCCAATTCACCGGGGTGTTTGGCCTCCAAATTGTTCATGATTTGTTCTAAATTCATTACTGATTTTTTTATAAAAATTGTTTTGTTATTATTTTCACAGGGCAAAGATATTCATTTTATTTATAAGCAATGATTTTCTTTATTTAAAACGATTGCAAACATATTATCTTGCTGATTTAAAACTAATTACATTAATAATTTATATTCAATACAGACTATTCTTAATTAAACCGTTTTTTAACTTACGCAAGGTCCTGAATAGCTGCACTTTCTGCCTCTATTAAAGTCTTAAAATCGGATAAAAATTCCGAGTCTTCAAAATTCACATCACTAAGTGCTTTTTTAAATTGTTTTGAGTCGAATAAGAGCTCTCCTTTTTTACTTATTTGAGAATATACAAAATGTATTTCGGGATAAGTTACAAACAACATACTCAAGAAAACAGCAACACTTCCAAAACGCAAACGAGTTTTACTTTTTAGCGGATAATGAACTTCTATTAAATTTCCTGTTTGATTATGGGATAACATTCGGAAACTACCTTTATTTTCTTTACTGTTTTGTTGCAAGAAATAAAGTGCAGGAGAGTTTTTCATTATACGCAAATTTTCAACCTTCATCAATTCAATATCAAACTTTTGTCCATTATCTCGAATCAGCAATTCAAGTTTATCGTCTTTATCATTTTCGACAATATACATTTCAATTATATCGGCTTTCGCCTGAATACGATCATTAACACATTGGAAGAAATAAAAAGCTAAGTCTTTCATTTATTATTTTTCGATACAAATATACAGAGTCCTTTTTAAGCACGTAATTTTTGTCATTTCAAGTGTAACGAGAAATCTCATTTTCCAAAAACATATTTCTCTCCGTCGGGCTTTGGCATAAACTCAGTCGAACGCTGCGGATCGAAGATGAATATTAGCTGTGTTTCTTACCGTACAAAAAACAAAAAAGCTCCACTTTATTGTAAAGCAGAGCATAATTTCAATTCTAAATTCTATTTATAAGCGTGTACTCCAAATGGATTCTTAATATATTCGCGCAATAGTTTTGCTTCTGATTCCGAAGTTTCTAATACAGCACGTAAAACATCTTCAATAACAATAATACTAACTATTACATCACCATCCAAAATAGGTATATGACGAATATGCTTATCAACCATAGCATGCATTAAATAAGTACTTGTATCTTCCATTTTGCCAACAACAATATCTTCTGCCGAAGTCATAAGTGTTTTAACCAAATTTGTTCCATCAAGAGTTTTTCCAGTTTTATAACATTTGTATAAAATATCTCTTTCGGAAATAATACCAACCAATTCTTCATTACTATTTACAACTAATGCCGCACCAGATCCTGTTTCATCAAGACGTTTAACGGTTTCGTATACAGAAGAGTCTTCCGTAACCGTTACAACCATTCTTCCTTTGTTTTCAACTATTTTTGAAACTAACATAAATTCTCCTTTTTATTTAAAAATTAGTAAAATCTGCATCAGAAAAATATTTCATAAACTGTGTTCTTTCAAACAGTATTGGTTTACGAATATTTTTCTGGCTCAATTTACCAATAAAATCTTTAGTTTCATCATATTTTTTTGAATCCATCCAATTTTCAAGGCTTTTATTCATTTCGGTAATAACTTTTGATCCGTTTTTTATAATACTCGAAACTACTTGAACTGCTTTTGCTCCAACAAGCATATTTTTAATCACAGACTCACCATCAACAATACCTGTAGAAGAAGCCAAATCACAAGCTACTTTAGGAGCTAATATTCCCATCCAACGCAAGACCATGCTATTGTCTACTGCCAAACTATTAAAAGACTGATTAATTACTTTTTCTTTTTCAATATCTACATCAGGCGAATAAAAACGGTTGAAAAGAACCATTCCTTTAATATCTGTTTGACTTAAACGCATAAAAAAGTTAGCTACTCCTGAAAAATAGTTACTCATTTTTACACTCACTGGAATAGAAACAACATCACTTATTTGGTTAATGATATCAAAATAAGATTTCTCATAATCGAAACCTGTATATCCAGTATCGGCGGGCAAAACAAAAACATTCAATTCTAAAGCGTCGGCACCGGCATCTTCCATTTTAAGGGCAAACTCAACCCATTCGCCATGACTCATGCAATTGATACTTGCAATAATTGGAATATCGACTTCATTTTTACAGGATTTAATTAAATCCAAATAATCGCCTATATTTTTTTGCTTAGTGTAATAGGTTAAATAATTTTCAGCATCACCAAACGAATCGTACATATTATTCACTCTTTGAGTATCAACATCCATTATGATTTGTTCTTCAAAAAGTGATTTTAGAACTACCGCTCCAGCACCAGCATCAGCTAACTTTTTAACTTTTTCAACAGTATCGGTTAAAGGAGAGCTTCCTACAATTACCGGACTTTTCAATTCTATACCTAAATATTTCGTTGAAATATTTGCCATGATTTACTTAAATTATTAATTTATTCTCTAACAATTAATATATGATTTTCAGAATAATGTTTCGCTTTTTTAGCGAAACATTATTCCAAAACGCTATTATTTTGCTGCTTTAAAATCTATTCCCTGAATAAAATTATCTATTCCTATAGCGGCTTTATGTCCGTTGGCAATACCATGAATTACATCAGGACCTTGAATAATATCGCCACCCATAAAGAACCATTTAACACCTGTTTGGAAGTATTCATTTGTTTGAACACGTCCACGTGGACCAAATTCAATATTCTCTTTAAATTCATCGGAGATATATGTTAAATCCATACCCTGACCAATAGACTCAATAATCTGAACACCAGGCCAGAATTCTTTTACATCCATTGAACATTGGGGATTAAAACGTCCGGTTTCATCAAATAGAGAATTACATTGAACAACATGCAAACCTGTTGGAACACCATCTTTAATCTCGATAGATTGAGGAGCCCAACCAGGGTTGATAATAGCACCTTCTTCACGAGCTTCAACAACTTCTTCCCTATCGGCAGGCATAACATCTTCTTTTTCTAAAGATGTTGCAATAATATTTACTTTACCGTATTTTACTTTTTGCATACGAGCTAAAGAACGTGTAATATCCATAGCAACATTACCTCCACCAATTACAACAATAGATTCTGCTACTTCAATTTCTTCACCGGCAGTAATCTTATTTAGCATATCTGTTGAAAAATAAACATGCTCATTATCTGATCCCGGAATTCCGGTAGAACGACCTAAATGCAAACCTGTTCCGGAAAATACAGCATCATAGTCTTTTCCTAATTGCTCAAGGGTAATATCATCACCAATACGGGTATTATATTTAATATCTACACCTAAGGAAAGTATATAATTAATATCCTTATCAATCTGATCGTAAGGCAAACGATACTCAGGAATACCATAACGCATCATACCTCCTGCTTTAGCAAATTGCTCGAAAATAGTAATATTATATCCCATTTTAGCAAGATAGTGAGCAGCAGATAATCCCGAAGGACCAGAACCAATAATAGCAATTTTCTTATCGTTATTTTCTATATCGTTAGTATCAAGGATATCTTTATACTTATCACTTGGAATTTGGTCGGCAATATAACGTTTCAGCCAACGGATGGATAAAGGATCTCCTTTATGCCCGATAGAGCAAACGGTTTCACATTTATGGGTACAAATACGTCCACAAATTTCGGGTAATGGGTTCGTTTCATAAAGAACACGCATTCCTTCTTCTATATCGTCATTACGAACAGCTTTGATATATTCAGGAATACCCATATGTGCAGGACAAGTTGCAGTACAAATACCACATTCCACACAACGATCTGCTTCTTTTTGAGCTTGTTCTTTGGAATAACCTTTCACCATTTCTATAAAAGAATCGCTTCTTTCTTCAGGATGAAGGTGTTCCATTTCAACTCTTTTCAAACCGTAGAATTCATAATTACCTTCAGGTTTTTTCCAGCCTTTTTCATTTTCATCCCAGTCTTTTTTATCAACACCGGGGGTATATCTAAACTCTTCAGCATCTGTTGCCACCCACGTATATTCATTGGACAAAGTCAAAGAATTAGTAGTACATACATCAACACAAAGTGCACACCAGCAACAACGGCCATAATCGATACGAGGGCGCAAACCACTATCTCCATCAACAGGATCTTTATAAGGAACCAAATCAATAGCCTCGTTCTCACAAATATCTTCACAAGTACCACAACCTATACAGACATCCACATCATTTTTATGGAAACCACGATAGCGTTCAGCTCCCGGACGATCGTTAAAAGGATCTTTAACAGTAACCGGATCCTTAGCAACCCTTTTCCAGGCGGTAAACGGACTTAAAACATCTTTTATATTCATTTCAAATACTTTTTAATCAAACAATAACAAGCTATCTCTCTATTTCGGGTGGACAAGTAGCCAATGAAACCATAATTCCAGCTGTATCTGCAATATTTGCATTAATCAACAATTTCTCCAACAACGCATTAGCGTGAGTATAACTTGGACCTTTAAGATTTACACGACGTGGTTTATCACTACCATCGGTAACCATATACATACCATATTCTCCTCTTGAGCTTTCGCATTTCTGATAAGTTTCTCCTTTAGGAATACGCCAATGCATAACATTTGGCGTTTCTGCTCTGATATCACCTTTATCTGGCATTTTTGCCATTATCTGACGAATCAAATCTACTGTTGTTTGAAGGTCGTGCCAACGAACGCGACTACGAGCATATACATCTGATTCAGTAGTTGTAAAAGGCTCAAAATCCAGTTCAGCATATTTTAAATAAGGATGTGTTTTTCTAACATCACGCATAACACCAGCAGCACGAGCAGATGGTCCATAAACGCCATATTTTTCAATCCAGTCTCTTGGAATAACACCTAATCCAACAGCTCTTTGCTTAAAAACAGAGTTATTGTACATCAAGTCATCGATATTTTTCACAAACTCATCAACTAACTTTAAGTTCTCTTCCATACGTTTTTTAAAACCATCTGGCAATAAACCACGAACACCACCGGGGATGATATACATATGGTAAACACGACCACCTGTTAATTCCTCAAAACGGTCGAGAATAAGGTCGCGAATATAGTTACCCCACTGATAACCTAATCCCAAGGCAAAAGTTCCTCCCTGACCAGGAACACCACGTAACAAAACTTGTAAACGTGCCATTTCCAAGGCCAATGTTCTTAACCATTGAGCTGTTTCGGGAACTTCAATACCTCCTAAGTCTTCTATACTTGCTGCAAGAATGTATTCATTTGGATCCGGTTCAGCTACACACATACGAATACAGGTGGGGAAACACTGTATAAATTTACGCCGCTCCATAAGTTTCTCGAAACCACGATGAAGGTAACCTACATGAGTTTTTGATTCTACAATTTCGTCACCACTAACAGTTAATTCTAACGACATATTACCCGTAACACCAGGATGTTGAGGCCCCTGCCAAATTTTTAAAAATTTATGCGAGCTCAAATCAATGATGGGCTTACCGTCTTCTCCCATTTCAGGATATAAGCTCCTGTCTGGGTTCATCTGAAATAATTTTTTTATATCCATCGTTTTTTCCTTAATCGTTAGGGTACATTTTAGATTTCATATAAGTTGCAGGATCGTTTGATTGACGACCAGGACGTGGGAAGTATGTTTTTTCCGCATATTCCTTGGTTTTAAAATCACGACGATATGGTGGTAAATCATCCCAGCCTTCCAATATAAAGGGTTCTTCTAAGCGTGGACTTCCCGGAAAATCAATACCAAACATTTCCCTTAATTCACGCTGATAAGTCATCATATTTTCCCACAAATGGTGAGCAGATTCCATAGTAGCATTTTCGCGGTCAATCATAACACGAACACCAATTTCGGTTAAGTCCGTTGGATTATTCAACAGATAAGTCAACTGAAAAACACCATCTTCGAGCCAGTCAACAGCAGTTAAAAGTGTAAGGTCGGTATATTTACGATAATCGCGCAAATAGGTAACTAAAGCGATGGCCTGCTCTTTCTCTACAGTAATAAAAGCCAAATGATCAAGCTTCTGGATATAATCCGAAGTCTCAAAACGACTTTCTATATCTTTAATTAAATCTATCATAATTGTATTATTTTACCAGTTGTAATCCGGCATATTCCAATCCTTAATAATTTTCTTCTGATTAGCTTTATACCAATCGAAATTTTCAGCATACTCATTAGCTTTTTCGGCTTTACCAGCTTTGATAAGCTCTTTTAATTTAGCAAAACCAGCTAATAATGCTTCCGGGCGAGGCATACAACCTGCAACATACACATCAACAGGTAAATAAGCATCCAAACGATTAATGGTATTATAACTGTCGTAATACATACCTCCGTTTATCGTGCAACTACCGAGAGCCATAATATATTTAGGACTTGGCATTTGTTCGTAAGTACGGATAACACGTTTCAATGTTTTTACGGCAAGATAACCTGATATTATAAAAACATTTGATTGACGAGGTGTAGGACGCATTTGCACTCCATAGCGGAACATATCAAAACGAGGAGTTACCAAGGGTGGTATCTCTATACTTCCACAGCCTGTTCCAAATCCAAGTACCCATAAACTTTCGGCACGAGCCCAGTTTAGAAATTTTTCAACAGGAGCACTTTTTGGTTTTAATACTTCAGGACGGTCTTGACAAAAATAATCTTTTAATGGGTCAATTTCTACTGTGCTTCCGTCAGGAGCAACAACTGAGCGTTTTTCATTTTCAGGAGCAAGGAATTTATCTACATCCAGGTCCTCAAATTTATGTTTATTCATATCTTTTTCCATAACTACAATAATATTATGATGGCCAATATCCCGAGAATAGTAGGGATTTTGAGGAACCAACGCACACTTTGTTCTATTCGAAAGCGAGGAAATACAGTTCCAACAAATACCGACCAGAAATAGATCAGGAATGTTTTAATAATTAATTCGAACCAAGAAGTTGCACCTCCAAAGAAAAGATTCATAAACAAGGCAGCTTCTGCTACATGCAAAATGGCACCATTCGTTCTAAGAACGCCTAAAAATGTTCCGTGATATTCTGTTGGAGGACCAATTGGAATTTCGTTTGGTGCTTTTACTAAATTAAATGGTGAATGACCAAAAGATCCTAACAAACTCAACATTGCAGCTCCTGTAGCCAAAGGATTTGTCCACATTGTCCAATGTGTAATCCCTCCTTGTTGGGCAGCAACAATATCTGTAAAAGATAATGTGTGATATTGAACGGCCAAAGAAATGATAGCCAAAGTCATAGGAAGTTCAATGGTTGTAAACTGAGATAATCCACGGCTGACACCAATAGCAGAATAAGGTTGGCCACCTTCACTCGCACCAAGCGCCATACCCAACATTCCAAAAAATTGAAAATAAAGGATAATAATTAAATCGCTTGAAAAGCTATAATTTGACCAATGTTCATTGCCAAACACCATAGGAATGAACAAAAACATTCCAACACCACCCATCAAACGGAATGCAGGTCCGATATAGAACATAGTTCCGTGAGTAAGCTGTGTACGCAACGAATAAAGTTTTGTTAAATCAATCCAGGGCTGATACCAGGGAATACCATAGCGACCAGCAACACGGGCTCCGATTCTACGCATTGTAGAACTCATTAACATTCCCCAATTTAGAACAATAAATAAACCCAAGAGGGTCCAAAGAAATTTTGTTATGCTATAATCCATTTTATAATCCTCCTAAAGCAATTAAATAAAATACAACGATGTAAAGAACTACGTGCAATGCATAATTTTGCATACTTCCACTGTAAATTCTTCTTAACCAGTTTGCAAATTCTAATACCAGATTACTAAGCATAGCCCAAAATGCAGTTACTCCAGGAGTAACTAAGAAACCTAAGGCTTTTTTGTATCCAGCATAAATATTATAAGAAACGTGAGTTGTTTCAGGGCGGAAAGGACGTTCGGCAGCAAATACAATATTAAACTGTCCTATTTTCTTAGCTTTTGAGCTCATAATAACAAGCCATCCTAAAACAAGCACAAAGGCAGAGCCAACGACTGTCATAACGGTTGAGCCATCCCAATAGCCAATACTTGAAAGGGCTTTTGTTCCTTCCCAAGTAATCGTATCGGAGCCTTTGAAATAAGGAGCAATCATTTCACCTATGGGTTGCAGTACCATTTTTGGGAAAGCTGAGAAAATCATAATTCCAATAATTAAGATATAAGAGGGAACTAAAATCCAAGCGCTTATCTCTTTCACATTTCTATGATTATCTTTTAACTGACCTAAGAAAACTGAGTGAATCAATTTATAGAGATACAAGAAAGCAATAACTCCAGCAAAGAAGATAATCGCTCCTTGGAAATACCAGCCTTTTTCGATAATGGCATTATAGAACAACCATTTCCCGGTAAATCCACTCAAAGGAGGAATACCACCAATAACGATAATCGAGATAAGCACAGCAACAAAAGAGAAAGGCATTTTTTTAATCATCCCTCCCATTTCATACATATTGTGTGTACCTAATTTCACAACTACACCTCCAATTACAAGGAATAAGATAGCTTTAAACATAAAGTGATTGATCACATAAACAAAGCCGGCTAACCAACCCATATAGGTCATAATACTTATAGCAAATAAGATATATCCTAACTGCGCCATACTTGAATAAGCCAATAAACGTTTAGCATCTTCCTGGAAAGAAGCACTCAGGTTACCAACCAAAGTTGTTAATGCGCCTATCCAACCTAAAATATATAGTAGATTAGAGGCTCCCGTACTTGCTCTATCCATATAAAGGAATAATAACATCAAACCGTAAATACCGGCTTTCAGTAATATTGCAGAAACCATAGGTGACACATCAGATTCGGCTTCACCGTGAGCACCTGGTAACCAAATATGTAAACCAAGAGAAGCTGTTTTCGTCATAAAACCAACAGCCAATAAAGTATAAGCAAGTGTTGGTAATATACTAATGCTTCCTAAAGCAGCCAAAGAAGTATCGAAAGTACTTGCAAAAGCCAAGGCAAAGCCAAACAAAATAGCATAAGCACCACCAATGGAAAATAACATATAACTATAGCCGTGAGGCATAGAACGTTTTCCACGAATAATTAAGAAATAAGAACCTGCGGTCATTAATTCCCAAGAGAAGAAAAATTCTAACATACTGCTGGCTTGGATAATTCCAATCAATCCGGCATACATCATCAATGCCATTGGATAAAACCCTCTGCGTATTCCTTTTTTATTGTAACCGGCAACTAAAGTTAAAACACCACCGACTAAAAATATACCTGCAAATACTAAACGCATTAAATCATGTTCTAATATGGGATATATATGAAACATATACCAAATAATACCACCAATAGAAACTGTGTTTTTGATATAAATTGGTAAGAAATCAATAGCAAACAAAAACAAAACAAACATTAAAGGAAGATAATTGATAAATGATCCACCTTCAACCATTGGAGTTACATAAACACCAACAGAATAAAGGACTATTGCCATAATCCAAATCGGGAATAATTTATTCCATTCTATTTTGAAATCGGGTAATTCTTCGTGATCTAATTTAATAGCATATCCCAACCAACGGAAAAGATAAATACCCTCGAGAAAAGATCCCACCAATATGGTTACCATCCAAGCCCAATGTCCACCTGTAGCTAAAGTCATTATCAATTCCCATTTTCCGAAGAAACTTGGAAATGGAGGGAAGCCAATCAAGGCAAAAACAAAGGTTCCGAATAAAAACAATAAAAAAGGCGATTTGCGTAATGCAGCCCATCCTTTAATATCTTTTGCATTAATGATACCTGACAACCAGAACAAACCAGCTTTTGCAGCATAATGACTGATTAATATTCCGAAGGCGATAAATACCAATTTTTCGCCTAAAACATCGCTTAAACCAAGTATCATCGTTAACAGGCCAATTTGTCCGATAGATGAATATCCTAACAAACGGTTTGGATTGTTTTGTTTTGTTCCCATTAAGTTGGAACCCACAAAAGTAATTCCGCCAATTACAGCAATATAATTTAACCATTCGGCTCCGCCTAGAGGTAATAATTTATAAAGCACATAAAAACCTGCCGATGCAGTTGCAGCAGAGACCAAAGCACCAATTCCTGGGTTTGCAGCTGTATACACATCAATTCCCCAACCATTGGCGGGGAAAGGTTTTAATTCGAGTAAAATAGAGACATAGATTAGAAATACTGCGATAACAGTTGCTTTAGAAGCACCCATATTTGCAGCTAATAAATCATCGATGTTTAATGATCCCGTAAAATAATAAGCGAAGATAATACCGATCAACAAAATCCCGGAAATAATTCCGGTTGCAATCAGATATTTCATACCCGCTTGCAGGGCATTCCCATTTTTATTAAGCAAAATCAAACCGGCAGTTGCAATGCTTCCTACTTCGAGGAAAACAAAAAGGTTAAACATATCTCGTGTCATAACAACCACATTCAGGCTCATTATAAACACCAAGAAAACAACCATCGCATTTGTTCCGTTTTGTTTTAAATCTTTAAACAAATAAATTCCACCCAATAAACCCACTGTATTAATCAAGAAAGTTATGAAGGCTTCGTACATTCCCATCTGCAAATTGATGGAATAAGGAGGTTTAAATCCTGCAGTAAAAATAGTCTCAACGGCTCTGTTATTGCTCATAAATTCGAGCAACCACTGACCAGAAACAAAAGTCATAAAGCCCAAACCAGCTAACATAGCCCATCCCGAAAGACCTTTTAACGACTTTCCAAATAAGCCCATTATAAAGGCAATACCTAGGGCAACAGCAATAATATATATCGGTCCTACCATTTTAAATCTTTAAAATTGTTGATATCCAATGAATTCTTCTCGCGATGTAAGTTCATCGCATAAACCAGCATTAAGGAAGTAACTCCTAAACCAATAACAATAGATGTTAGCACCAATGCTTGAGGTACTGGATCTACAATCTTATCGGCAGCTTCTGCTGGATTAATTACATCTAAAATCGGTGCAGCTTTTCCACGCACATATCCGATACTTACCATAACAATATTAATACCTGTATCGAAAATAGTGAAGCCCAGAATTATTTTAATCAAATTCTTTTGGCTCAATATTCCCCAAAGGCCTAATAGCATTAAGGCAAATCCTGTCGAAATAATTACATATTCCATAATTTAATTTTTTTCGTTTTGAGCATGTGAGATTGTTCCAATAATATTGGAGAGCTCCGCACCTACTTTAAGTCCAACAAAAGTGTATATTACAGGGATTACACCCGCACTAAACAAATCTCCTAGTTTACCTAATGGTAAAATTGTATTATCAAGGAAACCACCCGCTAAAATAATACCAAGAACCCCAATTAAAACAAAGGCAATACCTGAAATAGATTCAACCGTAGCAATTACTTTATGACTCACACCAAAATTTGGATTGGACATAATCATTAGCAATACTCCTGAAGCGATAACTGCTCCACCTTGAAAACCTCCACCAGGCGTTAAGTGTCCGTTGATAAAAATATAAATTCCAACCATAAAGATGATAGGCACAATAACTTGCGAAGCTGAATCGAGCAACTCACTAGTAACACGCACCGGACGATTAGGAATAAAATCTTCCTTACGGAATTTGAGTGCAAAACTGATAATAGCAGCTGCTAAGAATAAAATGGTAACCTCACCTAAAGTATCTAAACCCCTATAAGTAACTACGATTGCAGTTACAAGGTTAGCGGCACCAACATCTTTAGCTCCATTTTCAGCATAATAATTGGCTGTTTTACTTAAAGTTTCATTTCCTTGATAAGCGTTAAACAAATCAAAAAAGATGAGCCCGACTACAGCCAATAAACCAATAATTAAAATTTTCTTAATCATTTCTTTGTCTGATTTTATTTAACACATAAAAGAATATCAAGGTTGTTAATCCACTTCCTATTGCAGCTTCGGTCATAGCAACATCGGGTGCTGCTAGGAGAAGAAAAATAACAGAAGCGAATAAACTAACCAATCCGGAAGCAATAATAGCAACCGGCAATTTTTCGTGGTGAATGGCTATATATCCGCCAATCAAACTCGCCACTCCTAAAACTATAGCTATTGCAATAAACATATATTACTCTCCTTCTTTATTAATTTTTACTTTGCGAAGATACGCTCTGCGCGATTCATCAATTTCCTGATGCTCTTTCCATTTATCGACCTTCGTAATCTTAGTAAGCGGCACTTTAATAAAATATGCTGCTCTAGCCAATATATGAGAAGAAACAGGGTTGGTGATTAACACGAAGATTATCAGCACCATAAATTTGCCAAACCAACCCGGAAAAATGAAAAACAAACCTAACAGCGACAACATTGTTCCCAATGTACTGGCTTTAGTTCCGGCTTGAATCCGATTGTAAACATCTGGCATACGAATGAGCCCGATTGATCCTAATAAAAGGAAAATCGAACCTCCGATAGCTATTGCTCCACCGATTATTTCCATCAAATTATTATCCATATTTTTTATTTTAAGACTAAAGACAAATAAATTTGTTTTAGCTTTTACATTATTTATTTACAACCCTCTTTCCAGATAACGTGCAACCACGATAACGCCAAGAAATCCCAGAATACCATAAACCAAAGCGACATCCATATAAATAATGCGATTGGTTAAAGCAGCAATAAAAGCGATTAAGGCAATACTTGAGACCGACATAACATCAAAGGCAACTATTCGGTCTGCACTACTGGGACCCTTAATAAATCTCACCATCGATACAACAATACTCAATAGGGTAATCGATACTGCGATGATAATCATTGTATTAACCATACATTACCTCCAAATATTTTTCAAATTTTTCAACAATTAGGCGTGTGTTTTCATTTATATCACCGGATTTAACATCAATCCAATGAATAAAAAGAGAATCGTCTATTAACTCAAGAGTAAAAGTTCCCGGAGTTAAAGTAATCGAATCAGCCAAAGTAACCCTGCCAATTTTAGACTTTAATTTTGTTTTCACTTCAACAATACCCGGATTGATTGGTAAGCTTGGCGACAATACTCTACGAGCAACATCGAAATTAGCTTTAACCAACTCCACGATAAAGGTGAACAAAAACATAAACGAATACAATATGGCTTTAGGAGACAGGCTTAAATCGGTAAACACTTCGCATTTTCCGCAAAGCAGTAAAGGTAACACAAGACTAATCCCAAAACCAAGTAACATGATCTCCAATTCTAGCGAGTTATTGATTAACAACCAGATAACAAAGAGCATGATGAACATGATTAGATAATTTTTCCACTTCATATTTTTGTGAAATTAATTTTAATTATTCCTTCTTTTGAATTGGACAAAGCTATCCTTAAACCACTATTGAGACAACAATTTTAATGGCAAATGAAACTTGTTTTATGTAATAAAATAATAACAAATTTTGCAACAGAAGACTTTAATTATAGTATCAGTTGTTTAAATAACATATATTATTGTTAGCCAAATAAGTGATATAAATCACTTTTTTCTTTTTGTTAAGGTATCAAATTTGTAATTTCGCGCCATAAATCAAAATACTGATGGGAAATACTGATAAGAAAGTTCATTGTTTAGATTGCACATTTAAATCAAAGTGTTTTAATCTTCTGTCAAAAAACGAGCTAAAAGAATTATCCCAATCAAAGGTAAGTATCAACTATAAAAAGGGTGAAATAATCCGTAAACAAGGTACTTTTGTTTCTAGCGTACTATTTATTAAAAAGGGAATAGCTAAAATATACAAAGAATTTGAGCACGCCGAAAATGTTAGTATCGTTGATTTCAGGAAACCCGGACAGCTAATAGGTCTACCCGATATTTTCAACGATAATTTAATTCAGTATACGGTTGCAGCACTTACAGATTGCGAAGTATGTTCTATAGATATACGACTCTTTGAAGATTTACTAAACAACAACGGTAGCTTTGCAGTAGGGATTATAAAATCTAATAATAATCAAACAAACGATATTATCGATTTTCATATTCAAAATAATTATAAGCAGCTTCACGGCAGGATAGCACATGCTCTAATGGTTTTATCTGATAAAGTATTCGAATCAAATAGTTTTAATGTACCCTTTACTCGTCGAGATTTTGCCGAATTTACAAATATGAGCTCTATGAGTGTAGTTAGAATTTTAAAAGTATTTCGCAACGATAAACTCATTGAAATGAAGGATGGCTTAATTAAGATTCTTGATAAAGAAAAGCTTGAAAAGATTAGCCAGTTTGGATAATGCTTGCACTTTAACTAACTCAAAAGTTACTCTCCTCAGAATATCTTTTAATAAGTAATAATTTTTCAATTAGATTAAAAAACAAACTCTTTCTCTAAAAAAGTTTTCAACTGATGAGCTGCTACATTGTTAATGATAACTCCTCTTTTTGAATAGGAAATCTCTCCCGTTTCTTCTGAAACCACCAAAGCCAAAGCATCGGTATTTTCGGTAATTCCAACTGCTGCACGATGTCGTAAGCCCAAAGCAACATCTATACGTTTACTTTTAGTTATCGGCAAAATACAACGGGCTGCCACTATCTTATTTTCTCTAATAATAACTGCACCATCATGTAACGGACTATTCTTAAAAAAGAGACTTTCAATCAAATCTGCCGAAATATCGGAAGTAAATTTCTCGCCGGTATCTATAACTTGTCGTAAATCATGTTTTTTACTTAACACTAGTAAAGCTCCGGTATTTTTATCAGACAGATGTCTGACGGCCGTAACAATTTTATCAATATCCAAAGGACTCTCTTCCCTATTTATTTTTCTGAATAAGAATTGTACTCGTTTTGGAGCCGACTCCAAAAATGCAGGAGAGCCAAAAAATAACAGAAACTGTCTGATTTCGGGTTGAAAAACAATAAGCAGAGCTATAAAGCCAACTCCGATAAAAGCACCTAAAATTTCGCTTAAAAGCTCCATTTGAAGAGCAACTACCAGCTTCCATATAAAATAAATACTTGCAATACCAATAAACAAATTTATGGCAACAGTACCTCTTATCAAACGATATATTTCATAAATCAACAAAGCAACTAACAAGATGTCAAGAACATCCAGAAAGTTCATTTGAATAAAAGCTAAATTTGACAAATACATCATTAGGTTTAAAACTGTTTATACTTTAAAAACAACTTAATAGTTTCATTAGCCTCTTTAGAATCGTGTACACGTAAAATACTGGCTCCATTTAATAAGGCAACTGTATTCAAAACAGATGTGCCATTTAAAGCTTCTTGCGGACTAATATTAAGTTGTTTAAAAATCATTGACTTACGTGATATGCCAACCAATAGCGGCAAGTTAAAACACTTAAATTTTTCTAATCCTTTTAATAATTGATAATTCTGATCGAGTGTTTTACCAAACCCAAAACCGGGGTCAAGCAAAATATTTTCTACATTATTATCTTTTAACAATTTTAGTTGCTTATCAAAGAAAGCGAGAAGAGTATCACTCAAATTTCCCTGAACAGGATTTTGCTGCATATTTTCGGGTATTCCATTAATGTGCATCAAAACATATGCTAATTTATTTTCGCCAACTACTTCAAACATTTTATTATCAATAGTTCCTCCGGAAATATCATTTATCATTTCAACACCCACATCAGCAGCTTTTTGAGCTGTTGAAGAGTTATAAGTATCAACCGAAAAAATAATTTCAGGGTATTGTTTTTTAAGCATTTTTAGGGGTCGCTTCAAGATATCCCATTCCTCTTTATGACTAATTAGTTTACTCTCCGGCTTTGTGCTAACAGCTCCTATATCTAAAATAACAGCCCCTCCTTTTACTAATTCTTCTGCTTTAATCAAGAAATAGTCGTCCTTTAAATTTATACCTCCATCAAAAAATGAGTCATCCGTTAAATTAAGAATTCCCATGATTTTAGGGCTGTTAATATCTAAACGTTTTCCTCTACAATTGAAGACTTGATTTACAGAAAAAGCTGTACTTTTACCCAACATTTAACACGATTTTTTGCAAAAATAAGAGATAATTACTCATGACAAAAACAAAACAGCAGTTTGAGGAGGCTATTAGTAAATGCCGAAATGTTTTTTTAACTAAAATGCAGGATTATGGTACTGCTTGGCGTATACTCAGAACCAGCTCTCTTACCGACCAAATATATATAAAAGCCAATCGCATCAGGAGCTTACAGATTAAAGGACATTCTAAGGTAGACGAAGGAATAGAAAATGAATTTATAGGAATAGTAAATTATTCTGTAATGGCTCTTATCCAACTCGATAAAGGACTTGCAATTAATAAAGATAATCTTTCTCAAAAAGATATTACAGAACTTTACAATCATCATATTTATGCATCTCAATCCTTAATGGAAAATAAAAACTACGACTACGACGAGGCTTGGAGAAATATGCGTATCAGTTCCCTCGATGATATTATTCTAATGAAATTGCTTCGTGTTAAAGAAATTGAAGACCACGAAGGTAAAACCATTGCATCAGAAGGATTAGAAGCTAATTATCAAGATATAATAAACTATGCTTTATTTGCCTTAATTAAATTAGCAGAGGAAAATAGCTAAACAAAAGATGACAAGGCTAAATTATATTAGTAGGTTCTTATTAGCACCCATTTTTATATTTTCATCATTTGGAAAAGGTGTCGATCCGCTTGGAACTGCATATAAGGTAGAAGACTATTTTATTGCTTACAATATGGATTGGGCATTACCCCTGAGTTTAATTATTGCTATTGGCTTAATTGCCTTGGAATTCAGCTTAGGTATTATGCTAATTTTTAATCTACTACCTAAATTTAGCCGTTGGGCAATGCTTGTCTTAATGGTATTTTTCACCTTGGTAACTTTTTTTGATGCCATATATAATCCCATTCCCGATTGTGGATGCTTTGGCGATGCACTGATATTAACCAATTGGCAAACTTTTTATAAAAATATCATTATCGACTTTTTGCTTATCGGGCTGTTTTTATATAAACCTAGAAAAATTAATTTACGAAAGAATTTAGTCTGGAGTTTAGTCATTTTTACAGCTTTCTTGAGTTTTTCTTTTTATAACCTTAAACATTTACCAATCATCGATTTTCGCTCTTGGAAAGTTGGCACGCAAGTTTTTAATACCGAGCAAAAAGCAATACAACTTTATCTGAGTTATCAGAATAAAAATACAGGTGAAATAAAAGAATTTTTATCTCCTAACTTTCCCTATCAAGATAGTCTGTGGCTTTCTAACTGGGAATATAAAAGTACGCGCGAACTCAATCCTAATACAGATTCCGAAAGTATAATGTTTTTTGATAGAGAGGGAAATGAAGCAACAAATGAGGTTTTAGGGATTTCAGGGATAAACCTCCTAATAATAGCTTATGATTTAGACGCTATAACAAAAGAGAAAGCAAAAAAAATAAGAACAGTTATTCAAATAGCAAACGAAGAAAACTTTCCCATAGCCATAATTACCTCTTCGGTTGGAACTAAAATTGCTAATTTCATAAATAATCATTTAATTGATATCCCCATATTCTTAGCCGATGATATTGATTTGAAAACAATGATAAGAAGTAATCCCGGGCTAATATTTTTAGAAAATGGGAAAGTTATCAAAAAGTGGGCATACGCCGATTTTCCTACTGACATAAATCAAATTTACGAATAAGATGGTGTGGCGATTTTTACTCAACAGAATCGGATACGGCATTTTAGTGCTTTTTGGAGTAGCTAGTTTAGTTTTTGTACTTTTTAATATACTCCCCGGCGACCCCGCCAGAATGATGCTCGGTCAGCGTGCAGACATCTCATCTGTAGAAGCCATCAACAAAGAATTAGGACGTGACAAACCTATATTTACACAATATCTTCTATTTTTAAACGATGCTTCACCCTTATCTGTTTATCAAAACAAAAGTGATAATCAATCATTTTATTATACTCAAGAAAAATATGGAAATACCTTGAGGCTAAGCCCGAGAATAAATGGTTGGCAACTACTTCTTAAAAGCCCGTATTTACGTAATTCTTATCAAAGCAAAAAAACGGTTTCTTCAATCTTATCCGAAGCTTTTCCTAAAACATTATTGTTAACAGCAGTTTCCATGAGTTTTGCGCTTATTGTAGGGATGTTTTTAGGTATTTTAAGTACTTTATTTTCTAAAGCTTGGTTCGACAAATTACTTTTTGGAATTTCTACTTTAGGTATGTCACTCCCCTCCTTTTTTGCTGCAATGCTTATAGCCTGGCTATTTGCTTTTGTTTTAGGAGACATTACAGGATTAAAACTATACGGTAGTCTATACGAAATAGACGATTTTGGAATGGGTAGACATTTAGCATTAAAAAATTTAATTCTTCCTGCATTAACATTAGGAATAAGACCATTAGCTATAATTATTGAATTAACAAAAAGCTCATTAGAAGAAACTTTAGCCGCTGATTATATTCGAACAGCTCGGGCAAAAGG
>Ga0164318_10001186_pt1 | contig 22694 bp, 15 predicted proteins | sample GuaBasSedimGuay9_FD_113734 | JGI IMG/M metagenome (GOLD analysis project Ga0164318, IMG submission 113734) | Subseafloor sediment microbial communities from Guaymas Basin, Gulf of California, Mexico - Guay9, Core 4571-4, 0-3 cm | ecosystem: Environmental > Aquatic > Marine > Hydrothermal vents... | reverse complement strand
TCATGACTTTTCTTACGGAGCTCACTTCCAACACGGCAACCACACAAATTATTTTACCGGTCATTGCCTCGCTGGCAGTTTCCATCCACATTAATCCGTTGCTTCTGATGCTGCCGGCTACCTTAAGTGCTTCCATGGCCTTTATGCTTCCGGTGGCCACTCCTCCCAACGCCATTGTTTTCGGATCCAACAAAATTTCAGTTATGCAAATGGCGAAAACAGGTTTGTTGCTTAATCTGTTAGGTGCGATTGTAATTGCGCTGATGACTTACTTCTGGGGTGCATCAGTATTTCACATCGATTTAAATGCTATACCTGATTGGGCGGTGGTAGCCAATTAATTAAAGCGTTGAAGAAAATAGCCATTTTTACAACCTGTGGCCTTCGAACCTTAAAACCCTGCCGCACACTTAGGCTTTTTGCTACTAAAATGATTGTGATTTAAGGCAAAAACTCGTATCTTTCTCTATCTTTGGTTTATCTGTTTATGCATTTTGATGAAAGCGTTACGAGAGAACTTATTGCCGAGATGATAGTGGATGCTTTTACTGGACTCATCATTTTTACTTATCCTCATAGTGACAATGAGTTTTACCTGATTATTTTTTCGTTTTGGCTTACCATCATGGGGACATTTATGTTAACATCAGGTCTGTTAAGCAAACACAATAAAGAGTATTTATGGCTTTTCATTTTATTGGGAATCTCGTACATCGTTGCAGGATTTAGTATTATGAACGTTTCGCAGGAATCGTCAGGTTTAATTAACTATTTTATAGGATTTGTTTTGATTATTTATTCTGTTTCCAATGGAGCGCTGATAATTAAGCGTAAACTGAATATCTTGAGAAACTTAAAAAAAATTGTGAAACCGAAGTTATTAAAAAGTAATTTCCTATCTGGCATTAAATAAAAAAACTACTTTTGTGCGCCTATTAAAAAGGTGAAATTAGCAGTAGGCATGGATATAAAAAACATTATCAGGGTAACATTAAACCTGCTTCATATTGATTTGACGAAGAACCTGGAATACGACAGGCTTACTACTACTATTATGAAAAGGGTGCTGAAACCCGACTCTAATTGTGTTGATGTTGGCTGCCACAAAGGCGAAATTTTGGCTGCTATGCTAAAGGATGCTCCCAATGGAAAGCATTTCGGGTTTGAACCCATTCCGTATCTTTATGAAGACCTGAAAAAGAATTTCGACGGAAAAGCCACCATTCTTCCTTATGCACTTGCTGAAAAAAATGGTACCTCAACCTTCCAGCTTGTAAAAAATGCTCCTGCTTACAGCGGGATTAAAAAACGAAAGTACGAGGTGGATGCACCCGATATTGAGGAGATAGAGGTGGAACTTAAAAAGCTGGATGATGTAATTCCCGGGTCTGTTAAAATCGACTTGATTAAAATAGATGTAGAAGGTGCTGAATTTGGCGTTTTAAAGGGTGCTGCCAATTTAATAAGAAGAGATAAACCTTACATTGTTTTTGAGTTTGGTTTGGGAGCCAGCGATTTTTACGGAACCAGACCGATCGATCTTTATCGCTTTTTTTCAGAATCAGGATTGAAAATTTCAACTTTGAAATCGTTTATTAAAAAAACGAATACACTTTCATTAGAGGAGTTTAATCGGCTTTATCAGGAAAATAAAGAGTACTACTTTATCGCGCACCAATAGTAGGAAGTTCCCTTTTTTAATCTCCGGTCAGGGCAGTTTCAATATAAAATTGTACTTTTCAGCAAAAATTGTTTGATGCTTACCAGAAGAAATTTTATCAGAGGTGCCGGTGCCTTAACGGCTTTGTCGTTGGCACCGAAACCGGGAAGCGCGTTGGGATTATCAGGTTTGAAAGAGCAACCTGTTCGTATTTTACCCAAACGATTAAATCCCGGTGATACCATTGGGCTGATTACCCCGTCGGGGCCTATTAACAAACAGCAATTGGATAATGCGGTTTCGCAATTAAAATTGTTGGGGTTTAATACCTATTATGAAGAGAGTGTGTTGGATCAATATGGCTATTTTGCCGGTAAAGATGCCGACAGGGCCTCCGAGTTAAACAAAATGTTTGGCAACGAAAAGGTGGATGCCATTTTGTGTGTGAGGGGTGGCTACGGAGCCATCCGAATATTGGATATGCTCGACTACGACCTTATTAAAAACAATCCGAAAATTTTTATGGGGTACAGCGATATTACCGCCTTTTTAAATGCCATATACGAGCGCACGGGGCTGGTAACTTTTCATGGGCCGCTGGGAATTTCCTCCTTCAACGATTTTGTATGGAACTCGTTTAATAACGTGGTGATGAATTCCAAAAATCATTACAAATATCCCTATCAGCGGGAGCCGGGTACAGAAGGAAATACGGAGTTTGACCGCTACACCATCAACAAGGGAAAAGCCACCGGTAAACTGGTGGGTGGCAATATTAGTGTGCTTGCTTCGATGATTGGCAGCGGCTTTGAACCCGATTTTGAGCATAAGATTGTTTTTCTGGAAGAGATTGAGGAAAAAACCTACCGGGTTGATAAGATGCTGGTGCATCTGTTGCAAGCCACTAACCTGAAAAAGGCAGCAGGAATTGTTTTTGGTGTTTTTAACGAGTGTAACATAAATGATGAGCCTCGCCTGACGTTAAAACAGGCTGTCGCTGATCTCTTTTCCCCATTGAGTATACCGGTTTCGTATGGTTTTCCGTTTGGCCATATCGATACCATTATCACCATCCCCATTGGGATAGAGGCTCGTTTTAATGCCACCGGCAATACCTTAAAGTTACTGGAGAAAGCGGTGAGCTGAGAACTATTATAACTTACTTCTATCGAAACGAAAAGTAATTATTTTAGCAATAACATGATGCTTGCAAACAAGGTGATGATAAGGATGGATGTTTTAAACACCGGGATGGGAATGAGATGGTTGATTCGTTTACCAAAGTAAGTGCCGAGGTAGAGAATGGGTAAGAACATGCCGGCCATTTGAAAAGTGTTTTTGGTTAGTAGGCCGAACATGGCATAACCGGTTAAGGCAATTATGGTAGTTACAATACTAAACCATGCAAATATTTCTCTAAATTGTTTGTTATCAACGTTGGCCGAGTGTAAAAAGAGTGCCATGGGAGGGCCACTTATAGAAGTGCTTCCGGTTAAAAATCCTAAAAAAGCTCCTGCTACTTTGTATGACGTGTTGGTTAGTTTTACCGAATATTTTATCCCTAACAATGATAACAAGGAAAGAAGAATTAAAAACACACTCAACGTTTTAATAAGTAAGTCTTCTGAAATATTTTTAAGGGTAACAACCCCGAGGATGGTGAAAATGCCTCCGAAAATGATAAATGTACGGAACTGCCGGCTTACCAGTTTTTTTTCTTTTTTCTGTAAAACAATTACCGTTGAAATAAACAGGTTGCATAAAATTAACACGGGTATCAGCTCCTTGGGCGAGTACCAAATCATTAGAGGGGGAAGCGAAACCAGCGCGAAGCCAAAACCCGTTATGCCTTTAACAAGACTTGCAACCACAATTATTAAGATGACCCAATAGATTTCCATGATGTTAGTACTTTTCTTTGAAGAAAACATTAATAGCTTCAATAACCGACTTTGACCTATCAACGTAATGACACGTAAAATAATTATATCAATTGTTGAAAAAAGTCATTTCTGTTACCTGTTAAACTCTGCCAGGGCATTCATTAAATACGTCAGCTTGGCTTTGGCTTCGCGTGAAGAGCCGCTGAAATTGTTAACCATCATCGAAAAGGCAATTTGCCTTCCTGACCTGGAAGTAACGTATCCGCTGTAAGCTTTGGCTCCATCGATGGTGCCGCTTTTTGCATGGATATTGCCCCGCGCAGCCGTGTTAAAAAACAGATCTTTCAGCGTGCCTGTTTCACCGCCCACAGCCAAGGATTGGTAGTACGCGTTAAACCAATGGCTGTTGTTTTTCATGTAAGTAAGCAAAAAAACCATTTGTCGCGGAGTAATTACATCGTATTGCGAGAGGCCGCTGCCATCGGTCAGCCGGATGCCCTCGGTATCCATTCCTTTGGCAAACCAAAAACTGATGATGGAGTCCATGGCAACGATTGTTTCGGGTGTGGCTCCCAACGCTATACCTGCACTGAGCGCGCAATGTTCAGCAAATAGGTTAATGCTGTGAATGTTGGTTTGGGCAATGATTTGAGAAAGGGGAGGAGAGAATAGGGTGTCGAAAGGAGTGCCGTGAAACAGGAGGGAGCTGCCTTTTTCTTTAAGCCGCCGAAGGGTTGTCGGGCTTCCCGCTATCCTGATTCCTGCGGCATTTAATACTGAGTCGAGTTGCCAGGCGGCAATATAGGCAGGGTCAGGCATAGAGCCTTTTACCCTGAAAAGATGTCTGCCTACCGGAAGCTCACCGCGAATAACTCTCTTTTTACCATAAGGGGCGCCAAAAATAATTGAGTTGTCCCAATTGACAGAATCAGCTGTAACATGGTTTTCAATAATAAGGCCTGGGATGGTTGGCGATATTTTAACCGGTTTGGCCGTGTCTCCCACTTTAGCGCCTGTATTGAAATAGATGGAATAGGTATTGTCCTCAATGGTCAGCCCACAGGGGCCTGCGCCAAAATAGTTACCTATGTTTTGCCACGACCACGAAGGAGGAACCATTTCATGGCTAAACAGGCTGGCATCGGCAATCACGGAGCCGGTAACGGAGTCAATTCCCAGTCTGTTGACTGCTTCTTTCCATTGTTTTAAAAATTGTTTTGATTTGGTTTGGTCAAAATAGCCTGATCCAAGCGTGGGGTCGCCGCCACCTTTAATAATAATATTGCCGTTTAAAATATGCCGGATGGTGTCGATTTTTTCCGAATATTCCAAAACGGTTATGTAGCGATAATCAGGGGTTAACAGCTCTAGTGCGGTGGCTGTTGACAGAAGTTTCAGGGTAGAAGCCGGGCGTAGCGCCATATCGGGATTATAGGCAGAAATAATTTCACCGCTGTTTACATCTTGTGCCAGAAAGGCAAAACCGGCCGTTTTAAAGTCGGGGGCGGCAGCAATTTGTTTTACCGCCTTGTTTACGTTGTGCCTACGCTTCTTCAATGGCCTGAATTGTGCCATAACGGAAGAGCTGGCTGCAAAAACTATTAGGAGGATAAAAAATCGCTTCATGATAAATTAGGGCTGTTTTATTAATATCAATTTTTGAGAAAAATTTCGATTACGTCAGGATGCTAAAATACAATAAGTGAATAAATATTTTGCCTTGGCGGGCAACAAACAACGGTTATTACTATTTTAGCCTTCAAAATAACCATCCGTTTTCAATAATAGTATGGATAATTACGGCTTTCTTTCCATTCTTCCACCGGTGATAGCCATTATTTTGGCGTTGCGAACCAAACAGGTTTATGTTTCGTTGATAGCAGGAATATGGCTGGGATGGCTCATTATTAACGATTGGAATCTGCTCGACGGAACTATTGGTACTTTGGAAGGGTTTGTCAATGTTTTTAAGTCGGCAGGCAATACGCGAACCATCATGTTTAGTGCATTGGTGGGGTCGCTGCTGATGTTTATCCAGTATTCGGGAGGAGTTCAGGGTTTTATCATCAGGATAAACAAAATACTGAACCGTTTTGATTCGAAGCGGGAAGGCAGGAGTAGGGTGATTGTTCAGCTTTTTGCCCAGCTAACGGGCATGTTGCTATTCATCGAAACTAGTATCAGTTCACTAACCGTAGGAACCCTTTACCGGCCTGTTTTTGATAAGCTGAAGATTCCCCGCGAAAAACTGGCGTACATTGCCGATGCCACCTCGGCACCCTCTTCCATATTAATTCCCATTAATGCCTGGGGTGCTTTTATTATGGGGTTGCTTATTACGCAAGGTATCGAAAACCCGTTGCCAACGATGGCTTCGGCTTTGATGTTGAATTTTTATCCCATGCTTACCATTCTGATGGTAACGTTGATTATCGTTACTAAAAAAGATTTCGGGCCAATGGCTGCTGCTGAGAAACGTACGCGTGATACGGGGAAAGTGCATAACGACAATGCCAAACCGTTGATTTCGGATGAGATAACTTCTTTGGAGATGAAGGAGGGTATCACTCCCAGAAGTATGAACATGGTGCTGCCTTTGTTGGTGATGATTTTTATGATGCCTGTTACGCTGATTTATACCGGCTGGGGAGAAGTTGAACATTTTTCCGGTCTGTTTGATCACATGGTAAAGGCGATCGGTAAAGGGTCGGGTTCGTCAGCTGTGTTGTACTCGGTAACCACTTCGCTGGTTTTTGCTATGATACTTTACCGTGTGCAGGGTATTATGAAAACAAAAAAAATGGTTGACCTCACCCTGAAAGGGATTAGCGAGTTGATGCCATTGGCCCTGTTGATGATGCTGGCGTTTTCCATAAGTGATGTCTGTAATAATCTGGGTACGGGAAATTACGTGGCGCACTTTACCGAAGGGTTGATAGCTCCGCAGTACCTGCCGGCGCTTGTTTTTGTTATTTCCTCCTTTATCGCTTTCTCCACGGGAACATCCTGGGGTACTTTTGCCATCATGATTTCTATCGTGGTCCCTATGGCCGAAATTCATGGGGTGAACCTTTATTTAATAATAGCCGCTACGTTGGGTGGCGGTGTGTTTGGTGACCACTGTTCACCCATTTCAGATACTACCATCATTTCATCGATGGCCTCCGCCTCCGACCATATCGACCATGTAAAAACCCAGCTTCCTTATGCTTTGCTGGTGGGTACTATTACTGCCGTGATATATTTGGTTTTGGGTTTTGTGATGGAGTCGTAGTAATTAAACATTATCCATACAATTTTAAGTATTTTATACAGTAGTTTGAGGTTTAAAAAATTGATTTGCTAGTGATTAAGCTAAGCTTTTAGGGCTTTTATAAAAAGTTAAGCGTGTTGTTTTTTTATTCTTCAATTTGTTCAAGAATCCAATTTATCCAACTTAATACTGTTGAAGAGCGCCTTTGAAATGTTGATTCTGATCTAACATTATATAAGTTAGCAGACTTCATAATACCCACTATTTCTTGTTTAGAGGGTTCTTCACTTTTTTTGAAGTATAATTTTAATGTTTCGTTAAAAGCTGAATGAGTTAAGATTAATTTAATAAATTCAATCTGACGGCTAAATATTGATAAATTAAATAATTTTTTTCCTCGTGTAGTTAAAAAATATGCTACTTTACCCTTTTCAAATTTTTTATCTACTATTCCTAAATACCTTGCAGCATCAGTATAATAGTTTGTCTGTCTGGAATCAAAGTCGTAATTTTCAGTAATATCATCTCTATTTAATGTTTTGTGTTTATTCAAAAGTTCACAAAGGTTGATAACTCTTTCAAACGAATCAGCCTGTGGAAAAGCAATTTTTGGTTCTTCCACCTTGATAACAGAATTGATAATCTGTTGAATAGTTTCCAAATTTATTGAACCATCACGTATTGAATATTTTTTCTCACGTTTAAGAACTAATGAGTTATATAAATTTACATCTTCAAATTCATATTCCCGAAAATGAAATATTCCATTTGTATAAGTTAAAAATAGTGAATTTACTTTTTTTGAAATTCTATTATTCCATAACCGGTATGGATAATACATTTGTCGAATTAAGAAATCGTTTGACAGAGAATTTTTAGTTTCAATTAAACTTAAAAAGTTAACACCTTCATATCCACCATCAATTTCCATTTGAGAGTTGGTTACTGCAATGTGAAGTAATCCATTTTTTGAATTTATGTTAAATTCAAATTTAGAAGACCCCATTCGCCCATTTACTGTAGGCTTTAAATTTTCATCTTGAACAAAATCTTCTATCATTCCTGTAATGTATGCACAATTTAATGCAGTACTTTCACTTGTTATATTATTGTAGTCTATGCTTTCAATGTAGTTCGGAAATGATATGTTTTCGACAACTGGGTTAGAAGTTTCAAAATTTTTAAAAGTTTCAAAATTTGAAATAATATAACTACTTCTTGAATTTGGTAAAATTGATAAATTATGTTCCGCGAATATTTTTGGTAATTGCGATTTATAATCAAATTTTGTCATTAATCGGGATTCCCTAAACTCATTAATTTGTGATGATTTAATTGTGAATGCATTATTTTTCACTATGCTTTCAACAATTCTATATTTCTCAAATAGCTTTTCCCAAGCCATATCATTTTTGGTATTACTCATAGTTTCTTATTAGTAATTCGTCTATTTCTCCTCTTTTTTTTGCGTTTGAGTTTATTGATCTAATTGCTTTAACATATTTAATATTAAAGTTATTATATAAATCTTTAATTAAAGGTGTTGCTGAGTTTGACAATAAGAACTTTATGCCTTTTGAATCTAAATCAATACATAGATCACGTAATCTGATTTGATCAAATAAATTAAATCCACCTTGTATATATCCTGTAAAATTTGAGCTTTTTGAAACAGGTTCATAAGGGGGGTCGAAATAGACAAAAGCACCTTTTTTTATTCCTTCTAAAGCGTTTTCAAAATCGACATTTAAAATTGTAATTTTATTGTTATTTAAATACTTGTTGACGGCTTTGATAGTTGTTTCGTTAATAATGTTAGGGTTTTTATATCTTCCAAAAGGTGAGTTGAACTCACCAGAATTATTTACCCGATAGAGGCCGTTGTAACAAGTCTTATTTAAATATATAATTCTTGAAGCTTTTTTTATGCTAGAAAGTTTGCTGTAATCTTTTCTTCTGTCTAATGCCCTTAAATGATAATAGTATTCGGGTTCATTTATATGAGTTTTTAAATCTGAAATAAGCTCATTAGGATTATTTTTAATAACATTATAAACGTTAATTAGTTCACTATTGAAATCATTTATTACTGCTTTTTTTGGTTGAATATAAAATAATACAGCTCCTCCACCGACGAAAGGCTCATAGTAAGTAGTGTATTTTGTAGGTAACAGGTTATTAATAGCTGGTAAGAGTTGTCTTTTTCCCCCTACCCATTTTACAAAAGGTGCTATTAATTTATTTTTTTTCATTTTATATCCTGTGAAATATGTTTACAAAGTAACAAATTATTTTCTGAAACCGTATATATTATTCTATTTTGTTTTTTATCAGGGCAAGGTAATTTAAATGAGTTATTAAACTTTATGTGCTATTTGAATTTAAGATGTTTTTGTAAAAGTGGTAATTGATTAGTAGTGGTAAAGCTTATACTGAGTGAAACAAAGTGATATTTTATATTTAATCGATTTAATTTGTTATTTTTGACAAAAATCTGAACCCTTGGAATTACTATTTCTCAATTTCATCGATTTTCGCTGGTACGATCTGGTTGACATCATTTTGGTGGCTGCCCTGCTTTATACAACCTATAAATTGTTGAAGGGAACTGCTGCTACTAATATTCTGATAGGCATTGTGGCGGTATTTTTAATATGGAAAGTGGTAAACGCGCTTCAAATGACCATGCTCACCGAAATTCTAGGCGCCTTTATCAGCGGTGGTTTTATCGCTTTGATTATCATCTTTCAACCCGAAATCAGGGAGTTTCTTTTTACGCTTGGAACCACTTCGTTCTGGGAGAAATACAGTAAAAAGCTTGGGTTTATGAAAAACTTCTTTCAGGATACCTACGAAATTAACATCGATCCGATTGTGGTTGCCTGTAACAGGATGAGCGATATAAAACAGGGTGCCTTAATCGTGATAACGCGTCAGAATGAGCTGCAGCAATATGTTGAATCAGGACAGGTGATTGATGGTGTTATTTCGGTACCCTTGATTGAAAACATCTTTTTTAAAAACAGTCCGCTGCACGATGGTGCCATGATTATTTCTAATAATCGTATCAAAGCAGCAGCCTGTATTTTGCCTGTTACTAAAAAACATTTAAAGCTTACGGCGGGTCTTCGGCATCGTGCAGCTGTAGGGATTACCGAAATTTCGGATGCCATTGCTATTTTGGTATCCGAAGAAACAGGAAATATTTCCTATAGCGTGAAGGGTGAAATCAAATATAATATTTTACCGGCACGATTACAGAGTATGCTGGTTTCCAACCTCGGGTTAGATAATGAATCCGACTCGAAAAAGAGCAGTAAAAGTAGTAACTAGAAGCCTTTGTAATATTACCCGGTGCTTATGCTTAAGCAACACTTTCAGAGCTTTATTAAAGCATCTTTCTTTTATATTTGAGTAACAATCCAAATTAAAGATATTTTTTTATCATAATTTGAATATTTTGGGTATAAAAATTATCAATCCTATTATCAACGCTGTTATTGCACTTATCAATACGCCAGATGCTGACAAATCTTTAATCTTTTTTATCTTTTCGTGCCTTTCAGGAGATATGAAGTCTGCCATACTCTCAATAGACGAATTCATTATTTCAAGACTAATGACAAGGCCAATTGAAAAAGTAATTGCAATCCACTCATTTAGTGATATCTTTAAAAACAACCCTGCAATTACAACACAAATCGTTGCAAACAAATGGATTCTTGCATTATGCTCCTCTTTTATCAGGATTCGAAGTCCATTAAATGCATGCTTAAAACTTTTTAGTCTTTTCAATATGGAAAATCTCTGTTGTTTCATTCTGTTCCTTGAATTCAGACCCTTCGTTCATGCTGCCACTAAACGGTTTGAATATGGTGTGTGCCGTTGTTTTTACTTCTATTTTTCTGTATGCAAGCCTACTAAAATTTGGAACACGAACCTTGTATTTCTTTCTTTCTCAGATAGGCACTAATAGCTGTTGTTATGCCATCGTGCTTTATTCTAAATCGATTATTATTTTCGCATTTAAGCATTTTATCATTTTCGTATTTGTCAATATTCCACTAAATTCGTGGTAGTACCTAAGAAACTATAACACAGGTTTGTTTAACGAGTATTAAAACCTGTTATGTAGTTGTAAATTCTATGCGTCAATATTAGCGTAATGCGCGTTTGCTTCGATAAACTCCCGGCGCGGGGCAACATCACCGCCCATTAACATTGAGAAAACGTGGTCGGCTTCGGTACCATTTTCGATAGTTACCTGCCGAAGGGTACGGTGTTCCGGATCCATGGTGGTTGACCAAAGCTGCTCGGCGTTCATCTCACCAAGACCTTTGTAACGCTGTATATGTAACCCTTTTTCAGAGCCGTCTGGTGACAGTTCTTTGCCAATTTTTTCACGCTCTTCTTCCGACCAGCAATATTGCTGTGTTTTTCCTTTTTTGATAAGGTAGAGTGGGGGGGTGGCAATATATACGTAGCCTAATTCAATAAGGTCGCGCATGTAACGGAAGAAAAAGGTTAAAATAAGCGTGGCAATGTGGCTTCCGTCCACGTCGGCATCTGTCATGATGATGATTTTGTGGTAACGTAGTTTGTCAAGATTAAGTGCTTTGCTGTCCTCTTCGGTTCCGATGGTTACGCCCAGTGCCGTATAAATATTTCTAATCTCTTCGCTTTCAAAAGCCCGGTGTGGCAATGCTTTTTCAACATTGAGAATTTTACCCCTCAACGGTAAAATAGCCTGGAAATTCCTGTCGCGACCCTGCTTGGCCGTTCCACCGGCAGAGTCACCCTCCACGAGATATAGTTCCGAAACAACAGGGTCTCTGTTGGAACAGTCGGATAGCTTACCGGGAAGACCCGATCCGGAGAGGACATTTTTTCGTTGTACCAACTCACGTGCTTTACGGGCGGCATGGCGTGCTGTGGCTGCCAAAATAACTTTTTGAACAATGATTTTTGCCTCTTTAGGGTTCTCTTCAAGATAATTATTTAATGCCTCGCTAATCATCTGATCGACGGCACCCATAACTTCAGAGTTTCCCAATTTAGTTTTGGTCTGACCCTCAAACTGTGGCTCGGCAACTTTTGCCGAAATAATGGCTGTTAACCCTTCACGGAAGTCATCACCACTAATGTCGAATTTAAGTTTGGCCAGCATTCCTGATTTATCAGCATAACTTTTCAATGTACGTGTCAGCCCTCTTCTGAATCCTGAAAGGTGCGTACCTCCTTCATGGGTATTGATGTTGTTAACATAGGAGTGAAGGTTTTCGGAAAAGGAAGTGTTGTATCGCATGGCAATCTCGATGGGAATGCCATTTTTTTCGCCTTCCATACTAATGGATTCGGGGATAAGCTTTTCGCGGTTTACATCGAGATAATCGATAAAGTCAACAAGACCCTTCTCCGAATGGAAAATCTCCGATTTAAAACTTTCGTCTTCCTTTTTTACACGTTCATCGGTAAGTGTGAGGGTAATATTTTTGTTAAGAAACGAAAGCTCGCGTAAACGGGTGGCTAACGTGTCGTAATCGTAAACTGTGGTTAGAAAAATAGTGTCGTCGGGAATAAAATGAACACAAGTACCTGTTTTATCTGTAGACCCTACTTCTTTAACAGGGTAGAGCGGTTTACCCTTTTCGTACTCCTGCATATAGGTGATTCCCTGACGAAAGACTTTTACGGTAAGATGGTTAGCCAGCGCGTTAACACAGCTAACCCCGACACCATGCAGCCCACCTGATACTTTGTAGGAACCTTTGTCAAATTTACCACCGGCATGCAACAACGTCATTACTACCTCCAGTGCCGAGCGACCCTCTTTTTCATGCATGTCAACGGGAATACCTCGCCCATTGTCGCTAACCGAAATGGAATTATCCTCGTGAATAATGACGGAAATGGTATCGCAGTGCCCGGCGAGGGCTTCATCAATTGAGTTGTCAACTACCTCGTAAACAAGATGGTGTAATCCTCTCACATTAACATCGCCAATGTACATGGCTGGACGTTTTCGTACGGCTTCAAGGCCTTCTAATACCTGAATATTATTCGCCGTGTATTCCTGTTTAGCGTTCTTTTTAATCTCTTCTGAACTCATAGCAAAATCTTCCTTTTTTTTTAAAATCTTTAACGTGCAAAGATACAAAAAGTAACCTTTCGTTTTACGTTATTGCCGATTGTGAAAAATGAAGTTATCAACAGGGAAAAAACCAATCAGGACTTCTGTTTATCAGTTCGTAAGGTTAAAATTTGTAACTGATTCCCAGCATAATTTCCATGCCGTAATTGGGGTGGCCATAAAAATAGTCGTAATGGTTGTTCAACAGGTTTGTTGCTTTGATAAATCCTGAGAAATGATTGTCGTATTGGTACTCCAAGCCCAAGTTTAAATCAAAGAATTCGGGAAGTTCCCCCGGTGTAAATCCGGCAGAATCCAATCCTGAAAAATACCATCGCTTACCTACATAGACTAATTCCATCCAGGGCTTAAACCTGGTAGCAATAAGATATGATCCTCCAACTTTCAGTTCCGATAAAAGCTTGCCGTAAGGGTGCTCCAGACAACTGAGTGAATAGGTATTGTTCACATACGACGCGTACAGGTTTAACCGGTTGGAATATTGATAGCTGATTTGTGCCTCTACGGTGAAAACGCTTCCCGTATCATTTACCATGTAAAGTTCGTTGGGCATGCCCGGGGCTTGCTGCATAATTTGAGAGGGTATGTTGACAAAGAAGTACTCATTTTCAAACTTTCGCCAGGCCGCTTTTACATTGAACCCAACTTGTTTGTTGATGTTTCCCTTTAATCCGCCATAAACTCCAATTTTATTGTTCAGCCAGCTGTTTGTTACCACCATCGAAATAAAAGGGTTTTCTTCGGTTAACTTCCGGTAACTGATTTTTTGCAGCCCGCCATTGATTCCGGTGTAAAGTTGCAGGTATCCCGGAAAAAGGTTCACGTTGATTTCCACATCGGGATAGATTTTAAACTTTGAAACCGAATCAGCCTTTAAAAATGCCAGGTTAACACCGGCTTTAAATCTGAAAATTCCATAACTGGCTTTGTAATAGGGGGTGACATTTACATAGATATCGGACGTGTGGATGATGGTGTCCTCGTTGTTAAAATATGCTGTTCCTCCTTCAAGACCCAGATATTGATATTCCAGGATATCTGTGACAGCATAAGATTTGTGAAAATCGAAATCCAGCGCTGCTGAAAGTTCCGTGGTTTGATACTTGTTGAAGTAATAGTAACTATGCAATCTAATTTTGTGATGGAGCTTGTCATTGTTTTTGTAATGACTAACAAAAGAAGCATCGAAAAAGGCCAGATTGTAGGCTTGTTTAAAATTACGGGTAGAGTCGTCGATATTTGGAAAATCATCGGTAGCGTAATAGTAGCGATTGGTGTTGTAGCGGTAGCCGCCACCCAGCGTTAACGTTTGATATCGGAAAAATTTGTCAAAGCTAACTTCCGCCAGCGATAATGACGATGGGGCAGGGGAGTAGTCTTTTATCTTCCCGTAGGTGGAAATATGTTTAAGGTGTGCATCAAAGCGGAATTTTCCTTTATGCGTTTGGGAATGAAAAAACTCGGCATAGGGCGTGAGCCTCGACCCAAATCCTGCTTTTACCATGTTGTTATAAATGTCGCCTGGTTTGTCGGCTCTTATGGTAGCCGCCTTAATGGGTTTAAAAGTAACCGGCGTGTAAAAATACTTGTTGATGGGTTTAAAATCAAACTCCTTATTCACCTTGGGCATTTCAGGAGCTTCAGGCATTAAATTTATTTTATAGCTTTGGTTTACCGACGGGTCAACCGAACCTACAATTAACACTTGCTCGTTGTGTTTATCAGCCGTTTTGTTTTGTGCCAGGCTTACGGTTGAAAGTGCGATAAACATTAATAAAAGTGAAACTGTTTTACCGGGTTGAGTAAGTATCTTTTTATTAACAGGTTGGGTGGTAAACCGGATATTAACCATTTGACTATTCATTTTCAGCCCCCTTTCTTCCGTTGGATGCGGGTTTGGCATTTTCTATTTTTTTTAACTTTTCGCGTGCTACTTTTTTAAGATCTTCACCTGAATAGTTGTTGATAATACTTTTCAGCGTTTGCTCTGCCTGGAAACTGTTGTCGCGTTTTAGGTAGATGTCTGCCAGTAGAATAAATCCTTTGGCAATCCAGTATTCAAAATCGGTATACTGATCCGATAACTGGTAAATAAGCTCTTCGGCGTTTTTATCATTGTTGTTGTTAAAAGCAATGAGAGCCTGATAATATTTGGATTCTGCTCCCCGTTCACCCGATGATAACTTATCGGTAATGGCAAATTGACGGTTGGCTTCGTTATAGTTTCCCGAACCGTACGCTGTTTTGGCAATAATGTAGTGGGCAAAAACAATTTGATCTTTCGATACTTTGTCAGTTTTTAGCAGCTTGTGAGCAGCATCGGCAGCAATCTGATTTTTGCCGGTGTAAAAGGCGCTGCGCATCATTCCGTCTAACGATTCAAGCCTGATGGATTTTGTTTCGGCACGCTCCAATAGCTGCGAATAGTAGGTTAGTGATTTTTCAAAGTTTTTATTGTCAAACTCTATGCGGGCTGATATCAAAAGGGCTTTTACCGTGTATTCATTATCGGGAAACGTCAGAATTTTTTCATAGTAGGTAAGTGCCATATTCTTGTCGTTTTGCTTTTCAAAACAGTCGGCAACGTAGTAATACGATTTTAGTACAAATCCCCCTTTTGGGAACTGGTTAACATATTTTGTTAACGCCTCGATGGCTTTGTTGCAGTTACCATTAATGTAATAATTTTCTCCCATGGTGAAGGTTAGCGAATCTTGTTCAGAAGTGGATACTTGGACAAAATCAAGACCCTTGGCGTAGGCAAAATATTTATCTACATGGCCGGTTTCGGTGTAAATATTTTTTAGTGAGTTGAGGGCTTCCGTGGCTTCCGAGGAGGCGGGATATTTTTCGATAACCAGTTTAAATACTTTTATCGCCTGATCGTATTGGTTATTATTGTAGTAAAGTAATCCCGTTTTTGTCAGCGCCTTAATGGCATAAGCACTTTTTGGCCGCTCTTTTACAATTTTATCGAAACTGGTAATGGCGTGGCGTTGGTCGTGTAAAACCAGGTAGGTTGATCCTATTTCATACAGCACGTCGGTATAAAGGGGCGAGTGGCGGTATCTGCGCACAAACCGGTTCATAATCTCTATTTTTTTGTTGAAATTTCCTTGCGATCCGTAGCATGATGCTTCCTGATATAGTGCATAGTCAGCATCCTGAGCGTTGGCACCGGAAACTTTGCTGTATAATTTAAGTGCTTGCTGATACTCTTTCTGAATATAGTAGGTGTCGGCAAGTCGAAGCCGGGCATCGGTTATTAGCCTGTCGGATGCTTTATTGTATTTAATAAAGCGTTTAAAATAGCCGGAGGCAGTTGCATAGTCCTTTTGGTTGAAAGCACAATACCCAAGGTTGTATAAAGCGGTGGGGTAGAGGTTGCTTTGAACGGCACTTCTTTGTTTCATAAACCGTTTGTAGTACTTTGCTGCCGATTGAAACTTGTGAAGCTGGTAGTAAGCATCCCCCTCCCAAAATAGCGTTTGGGCATAAAGGCTTTTATCTAATGGATACTTAGTTGCTTTTTCGAAAAAACGGATAGCGCCCTTGAAATCGGAGCGGCGGAATAACTCGACACCTTTTGAATAGGCCAAATCCTGATAAACACCTTGAAGTCGCTTTCCTGGTTTGCCCGATTTGTCGATAGACTCCAGAGCCGCCTGGTAGTTTTTTGAAGTGAGGAAAAGTTGTACCAGCAAGTCGTAAGCCTCATTCAGTCGCGGGGAAGCCGGGTTATCATGAATAAAGTTCTCTAAAATTCCTATTTCATCATTGTAAGGGTCACCCCCGGTTTGGATGGTGGCTTTTGCATAGTTAAAAAGAGCATCTGTTTTAATCTCTTCGTTACCACTCATCTGCGAAGCTTTTAAAAAGGCATCTCTGGCAAACTTATCCTGTGAGGTGTTGAGATAGCAGAATCCGAGGTAATACCAGGCACTTTGGGCAATTTCAGCTCTTACTTTGGTAGCTTTTTGAAAATTCCCGATGGCAGCGTTGTATTCGCCGGCTTTGTATTTTACCACGCCAATCTTGTAATTCTCTTCGGGGCCAAGCGATCGGGTGCTTCGTTCATAAATAAGAAAATAGTCGTGGGCTTTATCATAGTTTTTAAGCTCGTAGTACGAGTTGGCCATCAGCCTTGCTATTTCCCCTTTTGACTTGGCAGGAGCTTTCCGGTAATATTTTTCCCCTTGATCGATTACCTTTTGATACTCTTCCTTTTCAAAATAGATATGAATTAAGTAATCGGGGATATACTTACTGAATCGGCGGTTGTTTTCAACTTTTTTAAATGCCTGCAACGCCTCATCGTACCGGTGTTTTAAGTAATTGATGTGAGCATAATAATAGGTGGCCGGTGCAGCGAAGTTGCTATTAGTGTTTATTACTTTCTCAAAATCGGCAATGGCTTTGTCGGGTTTGTTGGTTTTCAAGAGGCAATATCCTCGTTTGTAATAATACTCGGCCTGGTCAGTCGGTGCCAGTTTTGATGGCTTAACCTGCTGGAAGGCGTTCAGAGCCGGACGGTATTTCTTTTTGTAAAAATAGAGTTTTCCCATTTCAAAAAACACCGATTCAATATGTGCACTTTCAGGATATTTTTTTCCAAATTCGATGGCGAGGGGAAGGGCATCACTATCTTTCATCTCCACGGCACACACGAGTTTGTAATAATCAGCATTTTCGATGTAAAGATTGTTGTTGGTTTTCTGCTGAAGATATTCTTCAAACAGTTTGCCGGCAGGCCCATACGCTTTTTGATTAAACAGTTCCATAGCCTGGCGGTAGGTTTGCCCCGGTTCGTTATAGTAAACCGATTCCTGAGCCGAGGCTGTGAAAGAAAGCGAAAGTAACAAAACGATTATGCTGGTTATGAAAAGGTTGTGCTTCATAATAATGGTCATTTTTCTGAAACTAAAATTATTGAATCCACTCTATACAACGTATCGCCGGACAAATAGTTATTAACAGATTCAGTTTATAAACGCACGACTGCCGGAAAAGTTATATCCGGAGAGAATTTTTTGGTGATAGATGCGTAACACTCCTTCCCACCAGGGGAATTATTACTTGTAGGGTGGTGCTGGTTGTAACTGGAGCTATAATAGAGGGGATAAAAAAAATAAAAAGGTTACGGGTCTGTAAGCGGGATTCTGTTTCGTGCCAAGGCACGATTTCTGTCATTTATCTGCGGTTGCCATCACTGACAACCTTTAGCAACCTACCCACCGGCTCAGACGAGCAATCTTTCTGTCATGCCTTAACATGACAACGCCGGCATATTTGGTCTTGCAACCCATAAGGTTTACCCAACCATGATGTCACCATCACGGCTCGTGGGCTCTTACCCCACGTTTTCACCCTTACCGCGCCAGTGGCGTGGCGGTTATTTTCTGTGGCACTTGCTGTCCACGCCGTAAGCGTGGCCTTCCCGTTAGGAAGTATGGAGCTCTGTGTTGTCCCGACTTTCCTCCACACCTTGAGCGTGGCGACAGAACAACCCGTAACCGCTGCAAAGGTACAGATATTGTGCCAACAATAGAATGGGAATTGGTAAAAGAGCCAATCGTTGCTTTTGTAGTCCCAAATGATTATTGATAGAGATTAATTAACAATTAACTTTTGGGTGAATTTACTACTTTCCAATACAAAATTTCGAGAAAATAGAACCCAATATCTCGTTGGTAGTAATTTCACCGGTAACGGTGCCAAGAAAGTGCAAAGCCTGTCGAAGGTCGATGGCCACCAAATCGCCGGGCAGGTCGTTTTGCAGTCCGGTTTCAACCTGAATAATCGAATCCAGCGCGGCTGATAGCGCTTCAAAATGTCGTGTGTTGGTAACAATAATGTCGTCTTGAAGATTATTATTTTTTACCTTATCGACCAGGGTTTCTGCTAACAGATGAATGTTTTCCTTTCGCTTTGCCGACACAAAAACAGTATCTAAATCAAGCAAATCTTTTAAATGCGGGGGAATCTCTTCCAAACGATCTATTTTGTTACCCACCAGCACAAAATGTTTGCTATCGTCTTGAATATAATTTTTAAACTCCTCCAGTATTTCGTTTATCGATTCTTCGTTTGCCAGACTGATATCGCAAACATATAGTATTAAGCTGGCCTCGTTTATTTTGTCATAGGTACGTTCAATACCCATGTTCTCTACCTTATCATCAGACTCCCGCAAACCGGCGGTGTCGATAAACCGGAAGGTGTATCCATCAATAACAATGGTGTCTTCTATGGCATCGCGCGTAGTACCCGGGATGTCGGAAACAATGGCTTTTTCTTCATTTAGCAAGGCGTTTAGCAGGGTTGATTTTCCGGTATTGGGTTTGCCGATGATGGCCACGGGGATACCATGTTTAATTACATTTCCATATTGAAAGGATGAAATAAGATGCGAAAGCTCACTTTTCAAATCACTTATTAAAACATACAACTCCTGTCGGTTGGCAAATTCAACATCCTCTTCGCTGAAATCAAGCTCCAATTCGATGAGCGAAGCAAATTCGAGAAGCTTTTGTCGAAGCTGTGCTATTTTTTCCGAAAACCCTCCTCTCATTTGGTTTAGAGCCACTTTGTGCATCATTTTCGATTGGGAAGCTATCAGGTCTGCCACGGCTTCTGCCTGCGACAAATCCATTTTTCCGTTCAGAAAAGCACGTTTGGTAAATTCACCGGCCTCCGCCATTCTTACCCCATGACTTGCCAAAAGCTCAATTATTTTCTGTTGGATAAAAATAGAACCGTGACATGAAATCTCCACCGAATCTTCACCGGTGTACGAGTGAGGAGCCTTAAACCATGACACCAGTACTTCATCAATTTCATGGTCGCCATCCATGATGCTTCCAAAATAGAGTTTGTGGCTTTCCATGTTCTCTTTTGATACCTTTTTGCTGAGGGGTCGAAACACTTTCCATAAAACCGGAAGGCTATCTTTGCCACTCATTCTTACAATGGCAATAGCACCCGAGCCCGGAGCTGTCGCCACCGCACAAATGGTATCTTTGCCTAATAGACTGTTATTGAATGGGGTCATACACTAATTTAAAATGATTTGTAAATAACAAAATTACTCATTTAATTTTTAAATTTTATATAAATCGTATTACCTTTGGCCACTATTTTAGTAAACATCGAAAACAGATATACAAATGAGTGTTTTAGTAAATAAAGATTCAAAGGTCATCGTTCAGGGATTTACCGGAGGCGAAGGAACTTTTCACGCTTCTCAGATGATTGATTATGGTACCAACGTTGTTGGTGGTGTTACCCCCGGAAAAGGCGGTCAGGAACACCTTGGAAAGCCTGTTTTTAATACTGTAAAAGAGGCTGTTGAAAAAGCAGGCGCTGATACATCGGTCATTTTCGTACCCCCTCCGTTTGCTGCAGATGCTATTATGGAAGCTGCCGAAGCCGGTATTAAAGTTATTATCTGTATCACCGAGGGTATTCCTACCGAGGATATGGTTACGGTTAAAGAGTATCTTAAAGATAAAGACGCAAGACTGGTTGGGCCTAACTGTCCCGGAGTTATCACTTCTGATGAAGCTAAGGTGGGCATTATGCCCGGATTTATTCATAAAAAAGGCCGCGTGGGTATTGTTTCACGTTCAGGTACCTTAACTTATGAAGCTGTTGATCAGTTAACCCGTATCGGGCTTGGGCAGACTACTGCCATCGGTATTGGTGGTGACCCGATTATTGGAACTTCAACCCGTGATGCTTTGGAGTTGTTTATGAACGATCCTGAAACCGAAGGCGTTGTTATGATTGGTGAAATTGGTGGTAACATGGAAGCTGATGCTGCTCATTGGTACAAAGAGCATGGAACCAAACCCGTTGTTAGTTTTATTGCCGGAGCTACTGCTCCTAAAGGTCGTACTATGGGACATGCCGGTGCTATTATTGGTGGTAAAGCCGATACCGCTGAAGCTAAAAAGGAGATTCTTCGCGACTGTGGTATTCACGTTGTTGATTCCCCTGCCGATTTAGGTAAAAAAATGGCGGAGGTTTTGGGCGCTTAAATGCAATCAATCAATGAAAATAAAAGCTTCTTCAGCAATGGAGGAGCTTTTTTTTTGGAAATTCGTATCTTTGAGGATGTTCTGTTAAATACTTCTTAAAACAACATCATGAAAAGGTTAGTGATATTATTCTTTGTTTTATTATCAAATTTGGTTGTGGGTCAGGCATATCACAGTATAACTGATACAAGCAAACTTTGGTCTACAGTAAGTGGTGGGATTGTAAGTTGTGGACTTGCTGTATGCAATGGAACCCATAGCAATAAAGTTTTATCTCCAACAATCATAAACAATCAAACTTATTATCCCGTTTATAAAACCATTGATTCGTTGCAAATCCAATGGGTAATGGATGGCTACTTGCGTGAAGATACAACAACAAAACAAACTTTTTATTTTGATGGGTATGAAAATGAAGGATTGTTATATGATTTTGACCTTTCAGTAGGTGATAGTGTAACAATTAATAATTATCATGCCGGGTTTGAAAATTTTACAATGGTATGTGATAGTGTGGATTCGCTATTTTTAAATGGTGATTATTACAAAAGATTATTTTTAATATATGGCTCTTATCCCAGGGAAACCTATAGCGATATTTGGATAGAAGGAATTGGCAGTATTTATGGTTTGTTGAATAGTGGTGTTTTTGGTATCTCAGCCGGTGGTTTTGCCGAATTGTTGTGCTGTAGTATTGATAGTAACGTTATTTATACTAACGAAAAATTCGATTCGTGTTATGTGAATGATTTCTATCCAAAAATAACTACCACGGTTTTGGACACTGCTTTTCTTGGAGAATATTATCAGTTTCAACTGCAATTGTCTGATACGACAGGTATCGATTCGTTGTTCTGGTTGGAGTGTGGAATGCCTGCCGGTTTACAATTAAATAGTGCAACAGGATTAATATACGGAACGCCTTCCGAAATCGGTGTGTTTAATTGTTTGGCCGAAGTTGCAAACATTGATATCGGTTATATTACCGACATGATGCAATCTAATCTGGTCATAATTAAGTACGATAGGGTGGGGGCTAAAGCAGAAATAATAAAAGTTACTATTTCTCCAAATCCTTTTCGTTTCAATTTAAACATTGAAACTAATTTGCTAAAATCAGAATTTCTTAATCTGGAGATTATAAATACTTCGGGTGTTATTATTTTAAAACGTAAGGTATATAACGGTAAAACAAATATCAACTTCTCACAGTTGGAAAGTGGGCTTTTACTCTTTAAGTTTACAAATTCTGAGGGGAAACTGGTTAAGTTAATAAAGGTAACTAAGCAATAAAAACAAACTATTTTACATAAAAACCTGCACCAATAAAGTAGCTCGTGTTAGGGATTTTTACAACATAAGCAACTTTTGTTTGTTCGGTATTGGTAGCCGGGTTGTTCCAGTAATATTGGTAAAATCCTTCTCCTGAATTTTTAGCAATATCAATCATATCACGGATGATGTAAGTGCCGTGCGTATCTTGAAGATCAAAGTCGTTTTGGCCATTTCTGTTTTTCGGAATTGGTGCTTATTTGAGATTTGATGCTTGTAATTTAGCCTTTACTTCAGGGCATAAAAAAAGCCCTCATGTTTCCATGAAGGCTTTTAAAAAGTTGGCGGCGACCTACTTTCCCACTTGGTATAGCAGTATCATCGGCGCTGGCAGGCTTAACTTCTCTGTTCGGAATGGGAAGAGGTGGACCCTGTC
>Ga0164318_10001185_pt1 | contig 22707 bp, 17 predicted proteins | sample GuaBasSedimGuay9_FD_113734 | JGI IMG/M metagenome (GOLD analysis project Ga0164318, IMG submission 113734) | Subseafloor sediment microbial communities from Guaymas Basin, Gulf of California, Mexico - Guay9, Core 4571-4, 0-3 cm | ecosystem: Environmental > Aquatic > Marine > Hydrothermal vents... | reverse complement strand
CTAATCTTTATTGTATATTTGCAATATGATAGAAAAAATTAGAAGAAAATATTATCTTGATAAGTTGTTGTCGTATAAAGACAAGGACATAATAAAGGTTGTAACAGGTTTGCGTCGTTCCGGAAAATCTACTCTTTTGCAAATGTTTAGAGATGATTTATCAAAAGAAGAAGTTTCGGATAAGCAAATACAGTTTTACAATTTTGAATTACCTGAAAATTTTCTTAACAAATCTTGGGATAAACTCTACTTTGAAATAAAAGAAAAACTACAACCCGATAAAATGAATTACATCTTTCTTGATGAAATTCAGAATATAACGGATCTTGAAAAATTGGTTGACGGACTTTATGCTACAGAAAATACTGACATCTATATTACTGGTTCTAATGCAAACTTATTATCAAGTGAATTAGCAACTTTATTAAGTGGGAGATATATTGAGATTTCAATATTACCTTTTTCATTTTCGGAATATTTACAAGGCAGAAAAATAGATACAAGCAATAAATACTTAAATTATGAGGCTTTGTTTTATGATTATATTAATGAAACTTCTTTACCCAAAGGAATAGATTTACGAGAAGAAGGATATGATAAAATATACGAATATTTAGAAGCTCTGTATGCAACAATTATAGAAAAAGACATAACCCAACGACATAAAATTTACGATAAACGAGCATTTGGTAATCTTGTAAAATTTTTGGCAAATAATATTGGAAATCAAGTTTCCCCAAGTAGTATTTCAAAAGCATTAAAGGCAGACAATCAAAATATTCATCATAACACAATTGAAAAATTCATTGAATATCATATTGAAAGTTTTGTGTTTTACAGGGTTAATCGCTTTGATATAAAAGGTAAAAAACAACTTGCTACTTTGGAAAAGTATTACATCGTTGATGTTGGGTTACTAAATGTATTAGTTGGTAGGGAAAGAACAGCCGATAGAGGTCATATTCTTGAAAACATTGTATATCTTGAATTATTAAGAAGAGGTTATAAAATCTGGACAGGTCGACTGCGTAACAATGAAGTAGATTTTATGGTAGAAAATAGGAATGGAGATATTGAATATTATCAGGTTTCCTGGGAAATATCGAATGAGGAAACTCAAAAAAGAGAATTTGCCCCATTAGAAGCAATAAAGGATAATTATCCTAAATTCTTATTAACAAAAGATGCTTTTACTCAAAACAAATCCGGAATAATCCACAAAAATGTATTTGAATGGTTGATAGAAAAATAAATAAGAATAAAAAAAAAGCGACCGCACGCTAAACAGGACTATGAGCGGTCGGGACAACCCGTCGATTAGTTCCGTGTTGAACTAAATCCGAAACGGATTTTTTCTACCATTGTTATCCTTTTTTACCTCCGTTAATTTACTCAACAAAGGTCATTAATCTTCAAATCAGGGTGGGTACTTTTCAAGTAATATATACGCGATAAATATTTAAGGTAATATTTGTCGCTCAAGCGCCTGGTTAATCTGTTTATGGACTTCTTTAAGGGTTTGGTAGTTTTTTATGAGGTTTGTAATTGTTTTTTCGTCGGCAGGTTCCTTTAGTTGGGTTTCGATATTTTTAAGCAGGCGGCCGATGTGCTTTTCTTTTAATGCCAGCAGCGACGTTTTTGTTAGTAGTTGCAGTTGGTCTTCTTCGGTTTTTACAAAAATTTTATTCTTTTTCCAGTTAAGACTTAGCTCGTAAGGGGTCGAAATTAATTCGATGGCCTTATCAGCCACTTCCTGATCGGGATGGTTGACAAAAAAGTTAGTGTGGGGTATCTCGCCTTTTTGGACGGCTTCGTGGTAAATGTTGAATATTTTTACCAAAGATACATCAGTAAGAGCCACCTCGTTTTCTAACAAATCGTTGATAACGTATTTGGCAATGTTGTGTTGAACAGGTTCTTCCTCTTCCGAAGGTGTTTCAACAAAGGATTGGTCGCCATAGGCAAGCAATAGTCTGATGATTTCCTGTTCCTGGTATTTTGAGTCGAGCTTATCGAACTCTTTAATGGCTTCTTCCCGTATGGCCGCTTCCTGAGGGATTTCCTGTTCGGTAGCCCTGATTTTTTTCCGGTATTTGTTGCGTAGCAGCTTGTTGAGCTCGTTTACCAGTGTTTGTTCGGGAACATCCATAATGGTTGAACACTCTTGTGTATAAACCGTGCGGATAATCTGGTCGGGGATGTAAGAAATGGTTTCTACCATATCTTTGATTAGCGCGGCACGGGCAGCCGGGTCGCCGGTTGTATCTTCGAGCAGAAGTTTGGTTTTAAAGGATATGAAGTCGGAAGACTGCTTTGCAATAAACTCTTCTACTTCGGTGGTGGAGTGTGTACGTACAAACGAGTCGGGATCATCACCTTCGGGAAACAGAACAATTTTAACGTTGAGCCCCTGTTCTAAAATAAGGTTAATACCACGAAAGGAGGCTTTGATACCGGCCGGGTCGCCATCGTAGAGGATGGTGATGTTGGGCGTGAACCGTTTTATCAGTTTGATTTGTTCTACTGTTAACGAAGTGCCCGAAGAGGCTACCACATTTTCGATGCCTGCCTGGTGCATGGAGATAACATCGGTATAGCCTTCCACAAGATAACATTGGTTGTTTTTCAGAATGGCATTGCGGGCAAAATAGATGCCGTAAAGGGTTTTACTTTTGTCGTAAATTTCTGATTGTGGCGAGTTAACGTATTTGGCGGTTGATTTGTCTTTGCTTAAAATACGTCCTCCGAAACCAATAACTTTTCCGGTGAGGTTGTGGATGGGGAAGATTACCCTGCCCCTAAAGCGATCCATCATTTTATCACCTTTGTCGATGGTGACACCGGTTTTAAACAGCACCTCTTTTTTAAAGCCGTTTTCGATGGCGTGACGGGAGTAGTCGTCCCATTTATCGAGGGCATACCCCAGCTGGAATTTTTTTATGGTTACTTCTAAAAACTCACGTTCCTTAAAGTAGGTAAGGCCGATGGCTTTTCCTTCGTCGGTGTTAAAGAGGTTTTCCTGAAAGTAGTTATTGACAAAAGTGTTGAGGGTGAAGAGGCTTTCGCGTTCGTCGATTTGCTGTTGCATCTCGGGGGTCAAGGCCTCTTCTTCGATTTCGATATTGTATTTTTTGGCAAGAAACCGAAGCGCTTCAGGATAGGAGTAGTGCTCATGTTCCATCACGAAATTGACCGCGTTACCGGCTTTGCCACAGCCAAAACATTTATAGATACCCTTGGCCGGGGAGACTACGAACGAGGGTGTTTTTTCGTTATGGAAAGGACATAAACCCAAGTAGTTGACCCCGCGTTTTTTAAGGCTTACAAAATCGCCTATTACCTCTTCGACATGGGCTGTTTCAACAATTTTTTGTATGGTTTCGGGTTTGATCAATGTTGCTTAAGTTTTAGGATGCGAAGGTAGGGAATATTGGGGGAAAATTATGTATGGTGTGGAATTTACTCGCTACGCTTGTAGGGGAAGATTAACCGCTAAGACGCTATGAAAGATGTACTCGCTACGCTCGTTAGGGAAAGGGTAACCGCGAAGACACTAAAAAAGATGACCTCGCTACGCTCGTAGTATAGATTTTACGACGAAACCTGCAGCAGGGATGGAAGTGGAACCCCGCAGCAACAAAACCGCTTGAAGCCGGAGGGTGAGGGGCGACTAACAGAAGCCCCCTTAACCGACAAGGGCTGAAACGGTTTTGGGGCAAGGAGTATAACGGACAGCCCGCCCGGCTGCCCAAAAAAATAAGGCGACCCGAAAGCCGCCTTAACCGAACAATTATGAAAACCCTTGTAACAAAACGCAGTTATGATAACATTTACCTTATCGCTTTTTTGCTGATACAAAAATAGAGCAAGCCGCCGGGTAGAGATGTTAAGGGGTTATAACAAGTGTTAATAAATGTTAAGTTATTGAGTTTCAGGTGGTCGTTGGTATTAATGAATTAGTACATTTGCTCAGTGAAAAATTGGCAGACAGCAATATTAATAGGGGTGGTAACTTTTGCCACTATCGGATTGATGGTGATTCAGGTTTTTTGGATACGTGATGCCGCCAAGGTGAAGTATTCCAATTTTATTCGTGATGTGAACGAGGCCATGGTCAATGTTGTTAAATATGTTGATCATCAGAAAATTCGTTACGATTTACTGAATCAGCAGCAGGTTTACTCGAACAACCAAAAAGCATTTGATACTTACGACTCGTTGAATCAGGTGCTGTTTTACGATCTTCAAAAAGTGAGTTCGGATCATGATTTTAGTAAACTAATGCGGCGAGTGCGTAAAACACAGTCGCAGTTGCAGAATATTATTTTTGATTATCAAACGGGGAAAACCAATAATCAGTTTCTTTTTAACGGGCAGATGATTGATTCGCTGATAGCGATTAATTTAAAGGCTAAAGGTATTAAGACGGAATACGAGTTTGGTGTTTATGACCCGTTTACCAACCGCATGATACTGCAAAAAACAGGAAAGTATCCCCAAGAGCTGCTAACAGAGAGTTTTGCCTATAACCTTTCGGTTTCGCCGGGAACGTTTTATGTACCGGAGAAGTTGTTAATCTATTTTCCCAACGAGCAGCAGTTTATCATCAGACAAATATGGCGACTGCTGTCGGTTTCGATTGTTCTGTTTTTAATTATTATTATTTCGTTTTACATGACCATTCAAACTATTTTCAGGCAAAAGAAACTGTCGGAAATGAAAAATGATTTGATCAATAATATGACCCACGAGTTTAAAACGCCGATTTCTACCATCGCGTTGGCATGTGAGGCGTTGCGTGACCGCGATATTCAAAAATCGGAGAATATGTATAACAGCTATATCAGCGTGATTAGTGAAGAGAATAAAAGGCTGGGAGGCATGGCGGAGCAGATACTACAGCAAGCTGTTTTTTCGCAGGGTAAGATGAAGCTGAAAAAAGAGATGCTGGATATGCATCAGATTGTTGAGGACGCGGTTAGCCGAAAACAGTTAGAGGTACAATCGAAAGAGGGGTCGATTACGGTTTCGGAAAAGGCTGACGAAAGCATGGTGATTGGCGATAAAACACACCTTACCAACACGCTGATTAATTTGCTTGATAATGCCATGAAGTACACGCTTGACACACCTAAAATTGTGGTCAATACCATAAATAAAGGCAACAGAATTTTGGTGAGGGTGTCGGATAATGGCATAGGAATTAGCAAATCAAACCAAAAGAAAATATTTGAAAAACTATACAGGGTACACACGGGCAATGTTCATAATTTTAAGGGCTTCGGCCTGGGACTTAACTATGTTAAGGTGATTATTGAGTTGCACGGCGGAACGATTTCGGTTGATTCGGAACCGGGTAAGGGGTCAACCTTTACCATCAGTTTACCCATTGAAAAAATTAAAAAAGAATAATTATGGAAAAGCAGGTAAAACTTTTATTGGCTGAGGATGACAAAAATTTGGGAAACATCCTGAAATCGTATTTGGATGCTAAAGGGTTTCCGACAGTACTGACACCTAATGGTAAAGAGGCATTGAATAAATTTAAGCATGAAGATTTTGACTTTTGTATTCTGGATGTGATGATGCCTATCATGGATGGCTTCACGCTTGCCAAAGAGATTAGGAAACTGGATAAAAAAGTTCCTTTTCTGTTTTTGACGGCCAAGAACATGCAAGAAGATAAGATAACCGGCTTTGAAACGGGAGCCGACGACTACCTGACCAAGCCTTTCAGCATGGAAGAGCTGCTGATGCGTATTAAAGCCATTTTGAGAAGAACACAGGCAGCGGATAAAAAAAACAGCAGCAAAATCTACAAGTTTGGGAAATACACTTTTGATTACAATCGTCAGCTGCTGATGATTAACAAAGAGCAGAATAAGCTCACTTCCAAAGAGGCGGAATTGCTGCGCATGCTATGCGAAAACATCAACGATGTGCTTGACCGCTCGGTGGCATTAAACAAAATTTGGTTTGACGACAGCTACTTTAATGCCCGTTCGATGGATGTGTATATTACCAAGCTGCGAAAATATCTGAAAGATGATCCAAAGGTTGAGCTGATTAATGTTCACGGTATTGGATTTAAGCTGGTGGTGAGTTAGGGGGGGGCTGGCTTCGCTCCACCCGTAAATTATTAACCGCTAAAACGGCAAGGCGCTAAGGTATATCCCTTCTTTTCGCGCCTGTATTACCTTTGCTGTAAAAATACTCTCTTTCAGACAAAAAAAAGCCCGCCGAAAATTCCGGCAGGCTTTTAAAATTTAAAAGTTACGGGAGAACTAAAATAGTTTCATGTCGTCGTAAACTTTCATTACATCTTTAACGTGGTTAGCCGATGTTTTGAGGTCTTTCATCTCTTCTTCGTTCAGTTCAATTTCGATAATTTCTTCAATACCACCGCGACCTAATTTAACAGGAGCACCGAGGTAAACACCTTTTTCTCCCCACTGGCCGTCGAGTTTAACACAGCACGGGAATACATGATGCTGGTTCAGCACTACCGATTCAACCATTTGTGCGGCAGCAGCACCGGGAGCATACCAAGCTGAAGTACCCAACAGGTTAACGATTTCGCCACCACCTTTTTTGGTGCGCTCGATAATGGCATCCAAACGATCTTTAGGAATTAACTCGGTTACAGGAATACCTGAAACGGTAGTGTAACGTGGCAATGGAACCATAGTATCGCCGTGGCCACCCATTAGTAAAGCATTAATATCACGGGGTGAAACACCTAATTCTGTTGCAATAAAAGCACGATAACGCGCTGTGTCGAGAATACCGGCTTGTCCAAATACTTTATTTGCGGATGAACCTGAAGCGGTGTGAGCTGCATACGTCATCACATCCAACGGGTTGGAAACAATAATGATTACAGCATCAGGAGAAGCAGCTATCACACTATCGGTAACTGATTTTACAATTTTAGCATTGGTTGAAATCAAATCGTCGCGCGACATACCGGGTTTACGTGGCAAGCCGGAAGTGATAACAACAACCTCAGAACCTGCTGTAGCTGAATAGTCGCTGGTTACACCGGTAACGCGTGTATCGAAACCGTGAATAGGTGCAGTTTCCCAAATATCGAGGGCTTTACCTTCGGCCAAGCCTTCTTTGATATCTACTAAAACTACTTCGTCAAGGAAATTTTTTTGAGCAAGAACATCGGCACAAGTGGCCCCTACATTACCTGCTCCAATAACTGAAACTTTTTTCATTGTACTATTTTTTAGAATGTTAATTAAATCATCAATAAACAGAGCTTCCAAAAGTACTCAATTTTTGAGTTTTTGTGTTAAGAGAGTCTTCTAAATAACTTATTATTAAATAATTTAAACGATGTCTAAATTGTAACTTCATCAGAAAACCTTAATTTTTTAACGACCAGAATTCTTTGGATGTTTCAAACCTGATACCTGGATATTATGTTGCCCTGATTGCTTCCGGTGGCAAAACCTATCAGGGGAAATTTATCAGGCATGAGTTGTTGAAAGATTTTTTGACAATACAAGACCTGAATTTTACTTTAAAGTACTAACTTGAGTTCGATGTAAGCTTTTACGATCGATATAGCTTTTTTTAACAGTAATGTATCCGGCTTTCTTCAACTTTGTAAGCTGTACACTGATGTTTCCCTTTGTAGCTTCGGTTTGTCCAAGCAAATAGGTAAATTCAGCCGAATCCAGACTTATCAGGAGCGACATGATAGACAACCTAAGCTGAGAGTGTAATAAAGGGTTAAGTTCCTTGAACATGGTTCTGCAATTTTTCTTTTGATCTTAATAAATAGCCGGTTCCTATTCCTATATTTGTTCTGTTTCCATAGTTTTTATTTTAAATCGTTGAAACAGTCTATAATAAACAACTTCAAAATTTAGAATAGAAATCGCATTTTGTTATTATCTTGCACCCTATGAATTTCTCCCTTGCCAAATATGATACAAAGGTGCTAATGGCTTTTAGCGAAACTTTTTCGGAAGAAGATGGTGCCTTTTTGAAATGGCTGTTAAACAATGGTTACCCAGAGTTAGCAGCATTGAGTAGTGCCATTAAAGGCAGCGATGAAGCAGTAAAGTGGCTATTAACAAATAAATATCGTCATTATGCCGCATTGGATGCAGCCATCGACAAACAGTTACCGGCCTATCGCTGGCTGTTGGCTAACGGGCACGATTTTCTGGCAGTTTTTTCTGATGCAGTAAACCGAAATCCGGTTGCATTGCATTGGTTCAAAAAGCACAACCTTGAAATTTTTATCCTTCTTGCAAAGAAAATTCACAATTTCAGAGAAAACCAAACGTACGACTACCACAAAATGCATTTCTAATTTTGAATCGGTATTACCATCCTCAAACGAATTAAAATCTTCAAGTTCATCCGGGTCATCAAAATAGGGCATCATTATTTTATAATGATATTTAGGCAAGTCCTCTTTGTCAAGAGTTCCCCCAAATGCTGATAAAACCCCATCGGTTCTAAAAACTTTCAAAATACTTTCTGCCATGGCATTAACAGTTTGTTCGTTGCCGTCCATTTGTTTCCCCCAATAGGCATAAAACATGTAATATGGATTGACGAAGCTAACGGTTGTTTTTCCATCCTTTTCTACAAAACCAAGTCTCAAAACAGCTCCAAGCGCTCCTCTATCCTTAAACTTCAAACTTATATTTTTTAACACATCATTTGACTTTGCTCCTGTAAGGTAGCCATACAAATTGAACTTGTTTAAAGTTAAATTTAATTATTTTCAATATCTTAAATAAACAGTTGATGAGTTAACTTTAAACAAGTTCAATGCCAGGTTTGGGATAATTTATCAAATTAAAAATTTTTACTACTTTTATTCATTAAAGCTGTTAAAAGATCACCATGCAAATATCCATCGTTGCAGATAACCGGGAAACCAGATCAGAAATTCCATTAATGCTTGCCAAGCGAAATGTAATACTGGAAATGGCACAACTTTCAGCTGGTGATTATATAGTAAATAACGAGATTGTTATCGAACGAAAAACGAAAGAGGATTTTGTTCAGTCGATAATAACGGGACATCTTTTTAGTCAATGTAGTAAATTAAGAAAATCGGGGTTGGTACCTTTAATCATTGTAGAAGGAAATCCTTTTAAAACCAATCACTCTATTAAAGCGGAAGCCATTAAGGGAGCTTTATTATCAGTTAGTCTGTCGTGGCAAATACCTGTCATTAAATCTGTTGGAAAAGAAGACACGGTAGAGTTAATACTAACGGCAGCTTATCAAGCCATTCATCCCACGAGTTTTGTTAAAAGGAAAGGGAGAAAACCAAAAATGACTTCACATTTACAACACTATCTGGTTCAAAGTCTGCCCATGGTTGGACCGGCACTGGCATACAGACTGCTGGATTATTTTGGTTCGATTGAAAAAATCATATTGGCAAAGGCAGATGAGCTTCAACAGGTAGAAGGAATAGGAAAAAGAAAAGCTGAGTTGCTATATAATTTTTTCAGGGAAAGTCAGGTTTAATCCTTGAATACCTTTTCCTTTGTCGCTTTTTTTGCGAAAAAAAGTAACCAAAAAAACTTCCGCTGCGTAAAACCAGTAAGCATGGCTCCTGAGCAGCAGTCTGGCAATAAAACAAGAAAGCCTTTTACTGAAGCTGGCTACTACAGCCTTGGAGACCCCCTCAGCAAGGTTGGGGTGACAGTAAGTTGTACCGAAGTCAAACCATGAATACTAACTATTTAAGCATTCAATTGAAATTAACGAACAATATTTTAGTAACTTTGTTGGCATTAACTAATGCAACTGCTCAACATGATTAATTTTAACCATCTCAGCATCATCCTGTTTATTCTTCCTGTCTATCAAATGTTGTTTTACGTGGTTCAGCTTTTTACATTACGCAGCAAAAAAAACCCGGTTAGACGGCTATTGGGATTTTTTATGTTACTTATGTTATTTTACATTTTAATAAACACAAGTAAATATTTTGGATACAGCATTAGTTACAAATATCTATTTTTAATACAGCTTCCGGTTTTACTGGCCATTATTCCAACTCTCTGCAGATACGTCATGAGAATTACCAACACATCTAACAAATATAACAAATCAATTGCATTGTATTATTTACCTTCTTTTTCTGTTTTTGCTTTAAGTGTCATCGCGATACTTTTAATGGATAGTGATCAGAAAAACATTTTTCTGCATTCAGAAACCCTATTGAAAGGAAATATTTTTCAAATATCAGATTTTTTTACAATCATTTTTATATTGGGAAATTTCGTGCTAATTACAGTACAAGTTATTTTATCATCTGTACAGTACAAACAAATCATTCTTCACATTAAGGCAATACGCAAGAAAAACAATGCCTCTTTTCCCTGGCTTGAGCTATCGTGGTTGCATTTTACTTTTATTTCGGTTATTGCTTTCGTGATAATAAATGTAACAATGAACTTTATTAACCCTGAATACAATGCTGTTTGGGCAAAGGTTTTTAATGTTGGCATTTTAATAACTAGTGGTTTAGCCGGATATTTTAGTTATAAGCAAGACAATTTATACAATGAGGTGATCGGGCTTACAGCAGACAAAAAAAGTAGCGACACCTCTTCTGTTTCAGAAAGTAATTTTATACCCGTGCAGCAAGATAATAACTTGGTTACTCTTTCTGATGAAGAAACAAAAGAGATTATTATCAAGCTTCAGTATTATCTTGTCAAAGACAAACCTTTTCTGGATCGCAAGCTACGCATTGCCGATGTTTCGCGTGCAATAGGCATCAGCAAGCGAAAGCTAAGTTATGTTATCAATCGCGAGATGGAAAAGAATTTTTACGCGATTATAAACAAACACCGTGTGTTGGAAGCAAAAGTTATGTTGAAGAAACCACAATACAAAATATACAACCTTGAAGCCATTGCCGAAATGGTTGGGTTCCAATCGAAATCATCCTTTAACGCATGCTTTAAACAAATAACTGGAGTAACCCCTTCCGATTTTCGCAAAAAAAATAACTCATTAATAAATGGTAACAATCAATAAAAAGAGGCTGTCTAAAAAGTCCTTAATAATACCTTATCAGATTGATCAGAGTCGAAATCAATTTATTACCAGTATAATACATTCTTCGACTCCGCCAGACTGACACAATGTACGACTTTTTAAACAGCCTCTTTATTATTGTATAGTAGCTCTATAGATATTAAGCCATTTGCCTTTTGTATCTTACAACCATGAAAACAGCTATCAGAAAAACACCAAGGATAAGTGCCCAATTTGATACCGGTACAGGAGGTTGCCCTGTCAAACAAAATGACATATTTTCTGTATAATAGACTGGAGTACCCCCATTATGATTATAGGCAATTAAATCATCACCATTGATGGTATTTAGCCAAGCAAATTCACAATCATTATTACCCGGATTTAGTTTAACTACTGAAACCCACCCGTCAGATAATGACACAGCGGAAGAAAAAGTAACGTCATATCTTAAAATACTAGCCCCGTTAAAATATGAACCTGTCTCGGTTGGCGTAACCGTAACCGTAAAAGTCTGAACTTGTGTCCCAACTGCTCCGGCATTATCCTGAAAAAAAGTTATTTCAAAATCCTGTGACCCAGCCACATAGCAATCACCTCCATCATACATATATCCCCAAAAAGTAATACCCCCTATCCACTCCGTCAACCCGGAAAAATTCTCAAATAAATTTTGAGCATTATATAATGTTCCATTATCAGAATAATAACCATTGTTTGAATTAACAGGAGATTGACTAAATATTGAATTACCTGAACAGTCAAGTTCTCCACCCCTGCTTGTTGTAACTACGGGTTCATCAGAACCTGTTGAAAATGGTTTTGGTTGATGCTGGCTAAATGCCAGCGTAGTCACGAAACTAATGGCAAAAAGTAAAAGTAGCTTTTTCATAATATAAAAGTTTTAATTAATAATAGTACAAAGATAAATCCTAAACAAGCAGAACCTAAATAGTTGTTGTATGGATAAACGTTTATTCATTCAACTTTAATTGTAAATATCAATTAACCGGGTATTTATAAATATCCGTCTAATGTAGAATAGACTTTATTAATACAAAATAATGCTGATTAATAAAAGATACCAAGCATGAAACAAGCTGAAACCGGATAAAAAAAAAGCCACTTCTCTCGAAGTAGCTTTTTTTTATCGTATGAGTAATTATTAGTGTTTTATGCGAGATTTCTTTTATATCTAATTACCATGAATACTGCTATCAGGAAAATTCCAAAGACAAGTGCCCAGGGGGAAACAGGAACAGGAGGTTGATCAAGAGAACCGAGAACATTTTGAAATAGTATCTGTCTGTTATTTGTACCTTTTGCAGGATTAAGATCAAACGGTGTATCGGACAAGTACCCGAGAATAATAGTATTTCCACCATTACCTTTAATAATAGCTGCTTGTTCAGACCTATCACCTTTTACACTAGGAAAAGTTGCCAGTACTTCACCAGCGCCGATGGTTGTCATGCCCATGCTATAAATCCCCCATCCAGATGGTTCAGGATTATGAATCTCAACCGGATTTGATAAGCCGTTTAAAAGCGTTGGGTCAATTATGGTCATTGAAGTAAAGTTAAGATTTCCCGTGTAGCTCGCTTCGAATAAGCTTGCATAACCATCTTCATTTCGATTATAATCATCAAAAATCACTTTCCCTCCGGTATTAATAAAACTTTGTAAACCAATCAAAGAAGGGTATGTCTGTCCTGTCTGAACAAATGCTACGGCTAATCCATAATTCCCAGAGGCCAGTTTTGTATCAAAATCAGTCCAATCTGTTGCAACGGTATAGGAATACCCCCGGGCTTGTAAAGCCTCTAGAACATAATCATTTTCACGAACCGTACTAATATAAACAAGAGCATCCATTGCTCCTCTTGATGAAGCATTAAAGATGGTTCCATACAGGTGTTTATAAAAATTAGTACCTGCACCCTGCAAGTTTTGTGTGTTTTGAGAAATGCCAAAGGAAGCAAAGCTCAAAAACAGAATTAAAAAAGTTAGTTTTTTTATAATAAAAGTATTTTGTTAAAAAAATAATAAGTTTGTAAAGACAGTACGATGATACAACCTGAAAACACGAAAGTCAAGTACTTGTTGTATGATTAAGCTATTAAGCAAACAAATTCACTTATTAACATACAGATTTATAATGATTTATAAGTTTGTATTTCTAGAGTCCTTAGCACTTTAGAAATACAAATACTATCCCGATTCAGGTTTAGGAATTAAAGTAACTGCTGAAATCTCACTCGGTATTACCCGAGCTTATCAATGTTTGTAGTAAAATTAGAAAAGGAGCGTCGGGTCATCCCGAATGGTTTTTTCTAACGTTAGGAAGAAAAAATTGTATCGAGGAATGTGCAATGGAAACTATTAGAAGCCCGCCCATCATTCCAATATTTAACTTGAATACAACTCGTCCTCGTCAAAGACGAGGAGGAGACAAGTGTTCAAAAAGTTTCCATAAAACAAACTGAAATTGTTTTCGAAAAAAACTATTTTTGCAGATAACATTTTTTAATACAGATACAATATGGAACTTTCAAAAGAAAATTTAATTGACGCCATTTCACAAGTAGGACACCCATCTATCAATTTTTCGCTGGTAGATTTGGGCATTATTCAGGACATTGATGTTGTGGGTAAAACTTTGAAACTCACTTTTGTATTTCCTTTTCCCAATCTTCCCATTGCGGATGTGCTCATCAATTCGGTTAAAGATCCGCTTTCAGCTTTTGGATATACCCTTGAATATGATATTCGTATTATGACTGAAGAAGAAAAAGCAAAATTCTTAGACCTTGAAACGAAAGGGTGGAAAAGTTAAACTATACTCAGCTCACGGTTGTAAACCGTGAGCTAATTCAATATTAAAACAACAAAAAGCCTTCTCTAAGGCAAGAAGGTCTTTTGTGGGAGGTTGCCACTACTGCCTAAAAGACCCTCTACAAGGTCGGGATGATGGTGAGTTGTGTCGAAGTCAAACTATGAATACTACCTATTTAAGTAATTCGCACATTTATCAATACTCGAACTCACCATGCCGCGATCGGATGGTTAGTCTCTTTTCTGTCGATGGCTCAACACGGCCAACAATTCGTGCATCGATATTAAAATGGTTAGATATTTCGATTAACGAGGCTGCTATATTTTTGGGAACATACAACTCCATACGGTGACCCATGTTAAACACTTTATACATTTCACCCCAGGGCGTACCCGATTGTGCCTGTATCATCTCAAATAACGGTGGCGTATCAAAAAGGTTGTCTTTGATAATATGACCATTATTAATAAAATGAAGCACCTTAGTTTGCGCACCACCACTACAATGAATCATTCCGTGGATTTTGTCGCGATGTTGTTGTAACATTGCTTTGACAACAGGAGCATAAGTACGGGTGGGTGATAAAACCAGTTTGCCAACATCAACACCTTCAACAGGACTTGATCCGGTAAGTTTTAGCTTTCCGGTATAGACCAGTTTTTTTGGAACAGATGGATCGTAGCTTTCAGGGTACTTTTTTGCCAGGTCATGGCTAAATACATCATGGCGTGCCGAGGTAAGTCCGTTACTACCCATGCCTCCATTGTATTCTTCCTCATAGGTAGCCCGGCCAAAAGAGGCCAATCCTACAATAACATCACCAGGACGGATTTTGTTTTCAATAATATCTGTACGCTTTGCCCTGGCCGTTACCGTTGAATCAACAATAATCGTTCTCACCAAGTCGCCTACATCGGCCGTTTCACCACCTGTCAAGTGCATTTCAATACCCAGACCTCGCATCCTTTCCAAAAATGATTCGGTACCTTCAATAATGGCTTTTACCACCTCACCGGGAATCCTGTTTTTGTTCCGTCCGATGGTTGACGAAAGCAGCACATTGTCAGTAATCCCCACACAAAGCAGGTCGTCGGTATTCATCACGATGGCATCCTGAGCAATTCCTTTCCATACCGAAAGGTCGCCGGTTTCTTTCCAGTACAGGTAAGCCAGCGAGCTTTTGGTGCCGGCTCCATCGGCATGCATCACGTTACAATAAATCTCATCACCCCCGAGAATATCGGGAATAACCTTACAAAAAGCATTGGGAAAAATACCTTTATCAAGATTTTTGATGGCCTCGTGTACATCTTCTTTAGAAGCTGATACACCACGCTGTTCGTATCGGGAAATAGAAGACATGTCTTTTAATTAATCCTCCTTTGTATTCCCTCTAAAGAGGGAAATAATGGAATTTGTTTTCTGATTTTCAACATCTTTCATAAACAGTTGGCGTGTTAACTTTAAACAAGTTCATCACAAACAATTTCAATAAATAGCACACCTCTTACAAACTTAAAGATTATTTATCAGGTTTAACTTCGTCAATAACAAGCTTATGGGTTTTGGTATTGTAACGATACTTACCAAAACGTTTAAGTACATCGTCGCCAAGCACCAAATCGTATTTTAGTTTGTAATTAACTTTTACTTTAACATTAAAAACCGACTTATTGGCAATGCGCACCTCCTTAAGATTAATGATGGCATTTTTTACAATGGTATTATTTTGAAGTACCTTTTCGTAGTTTCCTTCAAAATCTTCCTTACTTATACCTCCCGATTTAAGCAAGTCCATGGCTTTATCAAGCGAGATCATGGCCGGTGAATGTTGGTCGTAAGCAAATGTTTCACGGTAGCTGTTTACCAAACATTCCGCAAGATAAACGCCTGTTTTAGGCTGTTCGCTGAACTTGGTAGTATTATCAGCCGGGTTGATAGAAATATTGATGTTGGTTACATCAGGATTATAATTGTTATCAGGTACAAAATCGCGGCGCAATACTCTGAACTCGGTTCGACGGTTAAGCGCAAAAGCAGCCTCCTTTTGTGCATTGGAAGGTAGCGAATTAACGTAAGTATCATCCAGTGTAGTTCCTTTTTTAAACAGAAACCCATCTTTCACAACATCATTTTTCAGCATACGTGGAACCCGCTCTCCATAGCCTTTAGCCACCAACCGTTTGGGGTTGATACCCCTCATGATAAGATAATCGACCACCGACTGCGCCCGCTTTTGTGAAAGAATATCGTTGCGTTCGTAACTGTCGCGTGAGTCGGTATGTGATGCCAGCTCGATAACCAGTTTAGGATTATCGCGTAAAGTTTGAATCAAGCCCTGCAACGAGTCCTGATACTGAGGTTTTAAATCCCATTTAGCCAAATCGTATAAAATATCCGGTAGCACAATAGGCTCGTCGGGGATGGGTTTAAGGATAAAATCTTTAGTGAAATCTTTACTAAACTCAACGCCAACCGTGGTGATGGTGGCCTTTTCTTTAAAATAGTTGGGTGACGAAACCGAAACATCATAAGTAGTGTTTGGTTTTAGCTGGCTTGAGACAAAGGTGTAGTACCCTTTATTGTTGGTACGTGTTGAAACTGACACACCATCGGATCCCACCAAGGTTACATCAACCCCCTCCATGAACAGGAGCGTGCGGTCATCCTTAACCGTACCCGATAAAGTAAACAACAACGGTGGTTCGATAAAATACCAAATATCTTCCTGACCCCTGGTGCCTTTTCGGTTTGAGCTAAGGTAGCCCCATTCTTCGGCTGGGTGAAAGACTATGCCAAAATCGTCCATGGTGGAGTTAATGGGGTATTTCATGTTTTGTGGCTCTCCCCACTTTCCGGAGGTATCCATGGTAACCTTAAAAATATCTAACCCGCCCATGCCACCATGGCCATCGGAAGCAAAAAAGAGGGTGGTGTCGTTTCGTAAAAAAGGAAACATTTCATCGCCGGGCGTATTTATTTTCGGGCCTACATTTAAAGGACGGCTAAAGGGTTTTGATTTGGAATCGCGGGTAGAAACCCAAATATCTTTTCCTCCAAAGCCACCTTTACGTTCCGCTGAAAAATAGAGAATCAGCTCATCTTCACTAACTGTGGGCTGTCCAACGGTAGAAAGGGTATCAACGCCTTTGATATCAAGCATGGAAACACTCCCCCAGTTTCTGCCTGCACGCGAGCTAACATAAATCTGGCATCCCGATTCAACCTGCTGCGGGTTGGGACATCTTGTAAAATAGAGCTTTTTGAATTTTGAATTCAGGGTAGCGGCTCCCTCGTTGGCTTTGGTGTTAATGGTTTCGGAGGCGTCGATGGTTACCGGGGCTGCCCATTCACCGTTTTTATCTTTTTTGGCCATAAAAAGGTCGCTAAAATTCTGGCCTGTCCATTTATCTTCTTCTTTACCTTGGGCACCTTCACGGGTGGAGGTAAACAAAATTTCCTGATAGGTACTATTGTAGAACGCCGGTGCGAAATCAGCTTCGCGTGAATTTATCTTTTTAATATTGGATACTTCATATTTTGAAGGGTTTTCAATCCATTTTGGAATCTCTTCGGCTGTTTTAGCTCCTGCCATACCTCTGGGGTCATCGGGCATCACCTCGGCATAACGCAAATAGTATTGTTTAGCATCTTCGAACTTCTGATTCATCTTAAGCATGTCGGCATAATGAAGCAACACCATAGGGTCTCTTTTGTCGTAATCGCCCCTTATTAAACGTTTGTAAGTTATTTCGGCTCGCTTGTAATTTCCCACCAGCCGGTAGCACTCGGCCATTTGGTAATTAATTCTGTTCTTCTCCTCTTTATTCTTTTTTACCTTTTTATAGGCCTTTTTATACTTCTCGATTGCGATAGAATATTGTTGGCGTGAGAAAGCCTCATCGGCTGATTTGGCAGGATTTCGACGCTGGCCGATAACCATAAGCGGAATCATGATAAAAACCAACAACAACAGCTTAAGCAGAATACGATTTATTTTCATAATGTTCACAAATATATACCAAACGTAGTTACCAACAAATTATTGAGTAGTATTTTCATTAGGTTTATCATCCTCACTTTTCTTATCTTCTACCACAGGTTTCGGTGCTTCTACAGGTTCATCATTTACCATAGATGCTCCCCGCGGTTGCGATTTTAATCCATCCGCAGGTTGCCGCACCTTCTTTTTATATTCTTCAAGCTTTTGCTCCCGCTCTTTCTTGTCGGCCTCACGGTTAATCTCGGTTTTAATATCATCCGAAGCACGCTTTACCTCGTTGATAAATTTACCAAGGCTACGAGCCATTCCTGGTATTTTATCAGGACCGAAGATAAGAAAGATAGCCAACACGATGAGTATTATCTCTCCTGAGCCGAAATCGAAAAATAGTAAACTCAATGCAATGGATTTTTAATGATTGATACGCAAAAGTAAATAAAAAAAGTCCCGAAGCTAAAAGCAACGGGACTTTTCAAAAAATAATTAATTTGTTATTTTTTCTTTTTTCTATTCATTTTTGCTTCTTTTTCCTTTAGCTCTTTTTCCTGACGATCACCGTGTAGCAAATCGTAGGCGATGGGTGAAGCGGTAAATACCGATGAGTAAGTACCAACCACGATACCAACCAGCAGTGCGAATACAAATCCTCTGATAACCTCACCACCAAAGATAAAGATCACCAACAATACCACGATGGTTGTTCCCGAGGTGTTCATGGTACGTGCCAACGTGCTGTTCAATCCATCGTTAATGTTGCGACGTAACGAATGGCGTGGGAATAAGGTATTGTACTCACGGATACGGTCGAAAATAATTACCGTATCGTTAATTGAATAACCGATAATGGTTAGGATGGCCGCGATAAAAGCCTGATCAACCTCCATACTGAACGGCATGATACTGTAAAATAACGAGAACAATCCAATTGTAATCAAGGAATCGTGGAACAGAGCAGCAACACCACCCACACCATATTGCCATTTTTTAAACCTAACAGCAACATAAAGGAAGATAATAATAAGGGCAAACAATATAGCAAAGTAGGCTTTTTCGCGAATATCATACGCAATAGTAGGCCCGATTTTCTGAGAGCTTAAAATACCCAGCAGTTTATTTTCACCTTCAGTATCGGAAGAAAAGTCGGTATAAGTTATCTTTGTTTTATAGAATGACTTTATGCCATTGAACAATCTGTTTTGAATGATAGAGTCAACTTTAGAGCCTTCCTGATCGATTAAATATTTGGTAGTAATTTTAATTTGACTGGAAGGACCAAAGGTTTTAACTTCAGGAGCTACATTATCAAAAGCAGCGGTTAATGCTTTACGGACATCTTCGGTATTTACATTCTGGTCGAAACGAACCACGTAAGTACGACCTCCTGTAAAGTCAACACCAAAGTTTAAGCCGCGGGTAAATAACGAACCAATACTAATTAAAATTAAAATACCCGAGAAGATATAAGCTTTCTTCCGCATGGCGATAAAATCAATTTTAGTATTGGATAAAACATTAGCAGTAAATTTATTTGAAAAATTAATTTTCATATTACGTTCAAGCATCCAGGTAAAATTCAAACGCGAGATGAAAATAGCGGTAAAGAGGGATGAAAGGATACCTATAATAAGGGTGGTAGCAAAACCTTGTACCGGACCGGTTCCAAATATATAAAGTACAATACCGGTTAACAACGTTGTTACGTTACCATCAATAATAGCCGAGTAAGCATTGGAATAGCCATCCTGAATGGCCAGTTTAATACCTTTTCCGGCTCTGACCTCCTCTTTAATACGCTCGTAGATAATAACGTTGGCATCCACCGCCATACCTAAGGTTAGCACGATACCGGCGATACCGGGTAAAGTAAGTACAGCACCCAACGAGGCCAACACACCAAAAATAAAGAAGATGTTAACTACAAGCGCAATACTGGCAATAACACCCGCGCGGTTGTAATAGATAATCATATAAGCCAACACCATGATAAAGGCCAGAATAAAGGAGTTCATACCGGCGGATACAGCTTCGCGACCCAATGAAGGGCCAACAACTTCTTCTTCAACAATACGTGCCGAAGCAGGTAATTTACCGGCTTTAAGAATGTTGGCAAGGTCTTTTGCCTCTTCAATGGTCATTCCTCCGCCTGTAATACTGGAACGTCCGTTAGGAATTTCTCCGTTTACATTTGGGAAAGAATAAACATAATTGTCAAGTACGATAGCAATTTGACGACCCACATTTTCGCTTGTCAAACGTTTCCAAACCTTAGCACCTACTGAATTCATCTGAATGGTAACCTCCACACGGCCGTTGTTATCGTAATCCTGACGGGCGTCAACAATTACATCACCGCCGAGGGCTGCACTACCATCGCGCGAACTTGATTTTAAAACAACCAACTCAAGATAATTGGGGTTTCGTGGATCGGGTTTAACGGTCCAGGCAAGTTTCATCGTTCTAGGGAAAATATTTTTTACAAAACCTTCCTTCAGCATTCGGTTAACGCGAGCCGTATCTTTAATGGCAGCATAACCAACCAATGCAGATTCAAACGGTTTCCCATCCTGCGATATGTTAGGACGAAGGTAAAACCATAACGGGTTTTGTTTTTTAAACTCCTCTTCACCCTGCTGAACATTGGCAACAGAGTCTTTTGACATCTCTTCCAATAATTTATTGGATGTTGTATCGCCTGTAACAGAATCGCCGGCCGCATTTGAACCTTCGGCCATGGCTGTTTGGTTATCCTTTGTAACTCCGGCTGCTTTAGGCGCGGAAGAATCGGCGACAGTTGAATCAGCAGGCAAAATATCTGATTCTTCTTTCAGCGTAGTATTTAACTGTTGAAAGAAGCCAATAACTTTATCAAAGTTGTAGGTTTCCCAAAATTCAAGTTTGGCTGAACCCTGGAGCAACTTACGAACACGATCCGGATCTTTAATACCGGGAAGCTCGATAAGAATACGGCCGGAAGTAGCTAACTTTTGAATGTTAGGCTGTGCAACACCAAAACGGTCGATACGGGTTCTTAAAATTTGGAAAGTACGGTCGACAGCACCGTCAGACTCTTCCTTGATAACTTTCAGTACCTCGTCGTTAGTAGAATTGGTTGTGATGCCTTTGTCCTTAAACTCGTACAAAAAGATAGAAGCCAGTCGCGCATTTGGATCAACTTTATTAAATGCATCCCCGAATAGGGTAACAAAATCTTTATTACTGTTTTTCTGTTCTTTATGAGCCATTGCCATGGCTTTTTTGAACGTTGGATTATCACTTTTTCCAGACAGGGCATAAATAATATCCCCCACCGACACTTCCAACACCACGTTCATACCACCTTTTAGGTCAAGGCCAAGATTCAGTTCACGGGCTTTTACATCCTTAAATGTGTATTTGTCAACGCCGATGTTATAAACCACCTCGTTGGCAATACTATCAAGAAAATAACTTTCTCTTACGCGTGATAGTGAATCAAGATAATACTTCTCCAGCAGATTATTTCCTCCTGCAAGTTCTTTTGCCATGCTTTGTGCCTGTTCATTAACAGCGTATTCTTTCGCTTTCTTCTCGAAACGGGAAGCAACGAAAGTAAAACTCAGCTGATATAAACAAACCAAAGCAAATGCAATGGCAAAAAACTTAATAGTTCCTCTGTTTTGCATTGTAAATAACTATTTGATTTTACTTTACTTAATTAGACTTCATTTTTTTTAAGGGTGCAAAAGTAGAATAATATTTCAATATTGACTAATTTAAGTTCAACAAAATGAACAAGATTAGCAAGAGCACCAAGGTAAAGGTTGACAATGCAGTTTTAAATTTATAACCATAAGGCAAAAATGCAGCTTCATTATCATTGAAGTTGTTTAAAGTTAAATTTTGCTACAGACAATAAGATATTGAAAATCAGAAAACAAATATCTTTTTAATTGATTCTCCTTTGTTTTCCCTCCAAGAGGGAAATAATGGAATTTGTTTTCTGATTTTCAATGTATTTTATCATTATTATAGCAATAAACTTTGAACAACTTTAGTATTAATGCACAAAAATACGACCTTTGCCTGCAACAAATACAACAACGTGATGGATAAAAAATTAGAAGCTTTCAAAAGACTGCTTATTATAATGGATGATCTCAGAACCGGCTGTCCTTGGGATAAAGAGCAAACCATGGAAAGCCTTCGCCATCTTACCATTGAAGAGGTTTACGAGCTGGCAGATGCTATTCTGGATAAAAACATGGAAGAGATAAAGGGTGAGTTGGGTGATTTAATGCTTCATCTGGTGTTTTACGCTAAGATTGGCTCGGAAAAAGGAGCTTTTGATATTACCGATGTTTTAAATGCCATCTCGGATAAACTGGTTTTCAGACACCCTCATATTTATGGAGATGTATCGGTTAACAATGCAGAAGATGTGCTGAACAACTGGGAAAAGCTTAAACTGAAAGAAGGCAGAAAATCAGTATTGGAAGGGGTTCCCAAATCGTTGCCCCCTTTGATAAAAGCTTATCGGATTCAGGAAAAGGTAAAAGGAGTGGGGTTTGAATGGAAGGAGCGCGATCAGGTATGGGATAAAGTTACCGAAGAGATGGGAGAACTAAAACACGAGGTAGATACAGATGCTCCCAAGGAAAGGGTTGAAGACGAGCTGGGCGACCTCCTTTTTGCCATTGTTAACTACGCCCGATACGTGGGAGTAAATCCCGAAGATGCTCTTGAGCGCACCAACAAAAAATTTATTCGTCGTTTTCAGTTTATCGAAACCGAATCGGCCAAAGATGGAAAAAAAATTGAAGATATGACCCTGGAACAGATGGATGAGTATTGGAAT
>Ga0164318_10001184_pt1 | contig 22707 bp, 20 predicted proteins | sample GuaBasSedimGuay9_FD_113734 | JGI IMG/M metagenome (GOLD analysis project Ga0164318, IMG submission 113734) | Subseafloor sediment microbial communities from Guaymas Basin, Gulf of California, Mexico - Guay9, Core 4571-4, 0-3 cm | ecosystem: Environmental > Aquatic > Marine > Hydrothermal vents... | reverse complement strand
GCGTGACGTCTCCCCTGGCCGGCACCGTACTGGAGGTCAAGTGCAAGCCGGGCGACCAGGTGGCCCAGGGCCAGGCCCTGCTGGTCATCGAGGCCATGAAGATGGAGACCACCATCGCCGCGCCGGTGGCCGGGAAGGTCAAGGCCGTGTCCGTGGCCGCGGGAGACGCCGTGCGCGAGAGCCAGACCCTCGTGGAATTCGAGTAGCGCCATGGACGTGCTGGGAAGCTTTCTGCAGGTGGGGATCCTGGGCAACTTCGCCTGGGGCAATCTCATCATGCTGGCCATAGGTTGCGTGTTCATCTATCTGGGCATCGCCCGCGACTACGAACCCCTGTTGCTGGTGCCCATCGGCTTCGGCATGCTGGTGGGCAACATCCCCCTGGCCGACGGCATGAACGTCGGCATCTACGAATCCGGCAGCGTGCTCAACGTGCTCTACGCGGGGGTGACCCAGGGCTGGTATCCCTCGCTGATCTTCCTGGGCATCGGCGCCATGACGGATTTCTCGGCCATGCTGAGCAACCCACGCCTGATCCTCCTGGGGGCGGCCGCGCAGGCCGGCATCTTCCTGACCTTCGCCGGATCCCTGCTGCTGGGTTTTCCGGCCAGTGACGCGGCGGCCATCGGCATTATCGGCGGCGCGGACGGACCCACGGCCATCTTCCTGGCCGGCCGCCTGGCACCGCACCTGCTGGGGGCCATCGCAGTGGCCGCCTACAGCTACATGGCCCTGGTGCCGGTGATCCAGCCGCCCATCATCAAACTGCTGACCACGCGACAGGAACGTTTGATCCGCATGCAGCCCTCGCGGCCGGTCAGTCGGCGCATTCGCATCATCTTCCCGATCGTGGCGTTCATCCTGTGCGCGGGCATCGCGCCGGGGGCCATCAGCCTGCTGGGCTTCCTGTTCTTCGGCAACCTGCTCAAGGAGAGCGGCGTGACCGAGCGCCTGGCCAAGACCGCGCGCAACGCCCTGATCGACACGGTGACCATCCTGCTGGGCCTGTGCGTGGGCGCCTCCACGGACGCCAGCCGCTTCCTGACTCCGGCCTCGGTGAAGATCGCCGCTCTCGGCGCGGTCTCCTTCTGCGTGGCCACGGCGGCCGGCGTGTTGTTCGCCAAGCTGATGAACCTGTTCTGCCGCGACAAGATCAACCCCATCATCGGTGCGGCCGGGGTCTCGGCCGTGCCCGACAGCGCACGGGTCTGCCAGATGGTCGGAGCCAAGGAGGATCCCCAGAACTTCCTGATCATGCACGCCATGGCGCCCAACGTGGCCGGGGTCATCGGCTCGGCCGTGGCCGCCGGGGTGTTCCTTTCGCACTTCGTGCTGAAGCCGTGACTGAAGACAGTCACGGCTTCGGTCGTGCCGCAGGTATCAGTCGCCCGGTGCAGGGGCGGTGGTGGCCGTGCTGTCGGCCAGCAGGGCGTCCAGGTCATCCACGCCGAACTTCCGGGCCAGCTGGAAGATCGTGCCCAGGTTCAGGTCCCCGGCCACGTTGACGAAGAGGACCTCCTCGGTCGGATCGAGGACCACCACCATCAGGCCCACCATCTTTCCGTCGACGCTCTTGGTGCTGACGGTCACTGATTCCTCATCGTCCTTGATGTACATCAGGCGGCTCCAGTGGTCGTCCTCGAGCTTCTTCATGACCTTGTTCACGGCCTTCTCGGCCCGGGGAAGATCCTGCTCGGAAAGGGAGAAGGCCTTGACCCGCACCGAGTGGATCATGGCCAGGGCCTGGGCGAGGGAGTCGTCGCCGTCCTGTTCGGCCTCCAGGGCCAGGCTCTGCAGGACCCCGCTCAGGTCGATGTCCTGCACCTCCTCGGCGTGGTCGGGGATGGTGATCCAGTCCAGGTCGATGCAGCCGGGTTCCTGGTCGGCCATCACGGCCGCAGGCAGCAGAAGGGCGGCGCCCAGCAGGGCGAGTATCAGGATACGGGGTTTCATGAGTTTCCTTTCGCTGTTCGGTGGAGGGCTCTGGTCAGGGAACGGGAGATGGTCCCGGGAATGCGCCGACCGAGCACATCGGCCAACGCCCGGTGGCTCGAACGGTCCAGGATGCGGTCGGTCACGGCCAGGGTCCAGACCAGCTGGCGCCGGGCCGAGGCGATCTCGGCGGGGGAGTAGGATGTGCCCACGGCCACAGTTCGGGGCGGCGCCGACGGTCGCCGACCGAGAGGGCCATGCCACGGATTCCATACTGCCAGGACGAGAACGGCGGCCAGGCCGGTGATCGATGCGCGCAGGAAGAGTCGGCGTCTTCGCCTCCGGGCGTCATCGGCGGCGCAGGCTCGTGCCACGCGGGAGGCGAAGTCCGGGGGAGCCTTCACCCCGCGCAGGGGTTTCAGGGCGGTGCGGAGTTTCTCGTCCGAGATCTGGTCGGTGTGTCGGGGATTCATGTTCCGGTCTCCAGGGTCTGGCCCGCCACGGCGGCGCCGGATTGCAGGGCCTCGCGCAATACCTTGCGGGCGCGGTGCAGGGCGGTCTTGACGGCCGGCAGGCTCATGCCCAGCAGCTCGGCGATCTCGGCCAGCTTCATGTCCTGGCAATAATGCAGGATCACCAGGGAGCGGGTCCTGGCCGGCAGGCGGTCCAGGGCGGCGGCCAGGGGCGCGGGCAGGGGATCGCCGGCAGGGTCGTCGGCAGGTACGGAAAGTCGTTCCACGGCCTCGGGATCCGGCTGGCCCAGCCGCTTCAGGGCGAGGTTGCGGCGTCGCAGATGATCCAGGCAGAGGTTGTGGGTGACGCGGTAGAGCCACGGCGCCAGGCGTTCCCCGGGCACCCGATCTCCCTTGCGCCACAGCCGCACGAAGGCTTCCTGGGCCACATCGGCCGCGTCGTCCCGGTCGCGCAGCATGCCCAGGGCCAGGGCGTAGACCCTGTCCTGGTGGGCGGCGACGGTGGCGGTGAAGTTTTCGTGCAAGGTGTTCATGCCACCTTAAACGCAGGCGGCGGTGGAATGGTTACACGGCGGTGGAAAATCCCGGTCAGGCCTCTTCCGGTTCGATGACCACGAGACGGTCGCCGGGGTTGACGGCCTGGCCCGCGGTCACGGGAATCTCACTGACCACGCCCGAGATCCCGGCGGCCAGCTCGTTCTGCATCTTCATGGCTTCGACGACGATGACCGGCTGGCCCCGTTCCACCTTCTGGCCCACTTCGGCCCTGATCTCGACCACTAGGCCCGGGATGTCCGCGACCAGGACGCCGCCGCCGTCATGGTGCTCGATATCCGCCAGGGCCAGGGCACGCAGCTCATCGAGGGCCGTCATCTGGACGGGCCGTCCGGCCAGGGTGGCGGCCACCGAACCCTTGCCGTCCAGGGCCGTCAGATAGACCAGGTATTGACGATTGTCCTGGCGAAGGGACCAGGCGCGGCCGTTCAGGACCGGACGTGCGTCCACGGGACCGCCGGTGTCGTCGGCAAGCTGGATCTCCACACGGCCGTCCTCGGTGGCGATCTCCGCGGTCATCTCCTGACCGTCCAGGTTGAGGATGTAGCGTTTCGTCAGGCGCAAGGCTGTCTCCTGTTCTAGATATTGCGGGTCATGGCCCGCAGGGCGGTCAGATGCCAATTGGCGGGCTCTTCCTGCGTGGCTGCTGCGGTCGGTTGTCCGTTGCCGCGGCGGCGGTCCTCGTTCAACACCGCGGCCCTGAGCAGGGCCGCGCGCGCTCCGTCGTCCAGTTCGGGCAGCCAGGCATCGGGCGTGAAGTGGTCGGCCACGAAGTGGGTGGTGTAGGTCCCGTCCATGAACGACGGCTGGTTGACGGCCCACAGGTGGAAGGGCAGGTTGTGTGTGATGCCGTGCACGACGCTCTCGCCCAGGACCCGCCGCGCACGGGCCAGGGCCAGCTCGCGCGTTTCGGCCCAGACGATGAGCTTGGCCAGCATGGGGTCGTAGTGGATGGGCACGTCGAACCCCTCGTAGACGCCGGTGTCCAGGCGGACTCCCGGACCACCGGCGATGGCCATGGTCTCGATGCGGCCGATGCTGGGGGCGAAGTTGCGGCCCGGATCCTCGGCGTAGAGACGGAACTCCAGGGCCCAGCCGTGCTGAGCCAGATCATCCTGCCGGTAGCAGATTCCGTTGCCGCGGGCGATCTCCACCATGGCCCGCACGAGGTCCACCCCGACGACCATCTCGGTGATCGGGTGTTCCACCTGCAGCCGCGTGTTCATCTCCAGGAAGTAGAACGAGCCGTCCGGGGCCAGGATGAACTCCACCGTGCCGGCCCCGCGGTAGGAGATGGCCTCGGCCGTCTTGACCGCGGCGGCGCAGATCCCGGCCCGCAGCTCGTCGTTGAGCGAGGGAGATGGGCTCTCCTCGATGACCTTCTGGTGGCGACGCTGCACCGAGCATTCGCGCTCGAACAGGTGGATGGCACGGCCCTCGCCGTCGCCCAGCACCTGGACCTCGATGTGCTTGGGGTCGGTGATGTACTTCTCGATGAAGATGGCGTCGTTGCCGAACGACGCTCCGGCCTCGCCCATGGTTTCGCGCAGGGCCGCGGCCATCTCGCCGGGTTCGTGCACGATGCGCATGCCCTTTCCGCCGCCGCCCGCGCTGGCCTTCAGCAGTACGGGGTAGCCGATCTCGTCGGCGATCTTCACGGCGGTCTCCGGGTCGGTCACCGGCTCGTCGGTGCCCGGCACTACCGGCACGCCGCTGGCGCGCATCTTGCGCCGGGCCGACAGCTTGTCGCCCATGACGGCCATGGATTCGGCCGTCGGGCCGATGAAGACCAGGCCCGCTTCCTCCACCGCGCCGCTGAAGTCCCCGTTCTCGGACAGGAACCCGTATCCCGGGTGGATGGCCTGCGCCCCGGTGTCCAGGGCGGCCCGGATGATCTTGTCGCCGGACAGGTAGCTCTCGGCCGCCGGGGCGGGGCCGATGGGCACGGCTTCGTCCGCGCTCAGGACGTGCAGGGCCTCGCGGTCCACGTCCGAGTAGACGGCCACCGACCGGATGCCCATCTCGCGCAGGCCCTGGATGATGCGCACGGCGATCTCGCCCCGGTTGGCCACCAGGACCTTGTTGATTTCCCTCGGTGAGGATGTCGACACCGCGTACCCCCTAGAGCGGAATGTTGCCGTGCTTCTTGGGCGGCAACAGTTGTTTCTTGCCTGCAAGGTTGTGCAGGGCGGTGATCAGGTGGCGGCGGGTCTCGGCGGGCTCGATGACGTCGTCCAGATAGCCGAGACCGGCGGCGATGAAGGGATTGGCGTACAGCTCGTTGTACTCGTCCACCAGCTTCTTGCGCTCGGCGTCGGGATCCTCGGCCGCGGCGAGCTGCTGCCGGTACAGGATGTTCACGGCGCCTTCGGGCCCCATGACCGCCAGCTCGGCCCCGGGCCAGGCGATGTTGTAGTCGGCGCGGATGTGCTTGCTGTTCATCACGTCGTAGGCCCCGCCGTAGGCCTTGCGGGTGATGACCGTCAGCTTGGGCACGGTGGCCTCGGCGAATGCGAACAGCAGCTTGGCGCCGTGCTTGATGATGCCGCCGTACTCCTGGTCGGTCCCGGGCAGGAAACCAGGCACGTCCTCGAAGACCACCAGGGGGATGTTGAAGCAGTCGCAGGTGCGCACGAAGCGGGCGCCCTTGATGCTGCTGGTGATGTCCAGCACACCGGCCTGCACCTTGGGCTGGTTGGCCACGATCCCCACGGGTTTGCCGTCCAGGCGGGCGAAACCGCAGATCAGGTTCTGGGCGTGCAGGGGCTGGACCTCCATGAAGTCCCCGTCGTCGACCACCAGGCGGATCACCTCGTGCATGTCGTAGGGCTTGCGGCTGTCGGTGGGCACCAGGTCGTTAAGCGTCTCCTCCCGCCGATCGGGTCGGTCCGTGGGCACGGTGCGCGGGGGATCCTCCAGGTTGTTCTGGGGCAGGAAGCTCAGCAGGCGCCGGGTCATCACCAGGCATTCCTTGTCGCCTGAGGCCATGAAGTGGGCCACCCCGCTGCGCGTGGAGTGGGTGCGGGCGCCGCCCAGCTCCTCGAAGGTCACTTCCTCGTTGGTGACCATCTTGATGACGTTGGGACCGGTCACGAACATGTAGCTGGTCTGGTCCACCATGAGCGTGAAGTCGGTGATGGCCGGCGAATAGACCGCGCCGCCGGCGCAGGGGCCCAGGACGGCGCTGATCTGGGGGATGACCCCCGAGGCCATGGTGTTGCGCCAGAAGATCTCGGCGTACCCGGCCAGGGATCGGACGCCCTCCTGGATGCGGGCGCCGCCGCTGTCGTTGAGACCGATGACCGGGCAGCCGTTCTCCAGGGCCTGGTCCATCAGGCGGCAGATCTTGCGGGCGTTGGCCTCGCTCATGGAACCGCCGAAGACGGTGAAGTCCTGGGCGAAGACGTAGACCTGGCGGCCGTCGATGCGCCCGCTGCCGGTGATGATCCCGTCGCCCACGGGCCGGAACCGGTCCATGCCCATCTCGTGGCTGCGGTGGCGCACGAACACGCCGGTCTCTTGGAAGCTGCCCTCGTCCAGCAGCAGCATGATCCGTTCACGGGCTGTAAGACGGCCCTTGGCGTGGATCTTGTCGATCTTCTCCTGGCCGCCGCCGACCAGGGCCTGGTCCCGCAGTTCCGCCAGGTGTTCCATTTGCTTCCGTCTGATGTCGGACATCACGTCTTCCTTCGCTGGGCCTTGTCGCAGTTCATGACTGGTAACACGGTTCCGGGGCGCCGTTTCGCGCACCGCCGGATGGCTGTGAAATCTAGCAGAAAGGACGCTGGCAGGAAAGAAAGGATCAGGCGCGGCCTTCCAGGCGACCCAACTCCAGGCGGGACACGGCCTGGGCCAGATCCAGGTGGCTGCAGGGTTTCAGGACGAAATCCCGCACGCCGACCTCGCGGGCCTGGCGCTCGTGGTAGCTGTCCTGGAAGCCCGTGGTCAGGATCACGGGCACGCCCGAACGCACCTTCTGCAGCTCGCGCACGAGACGCACGCCGGACATGTGGGGCATGATCTGGTCGGTGATGACCACGTCGAACTCCCGCGGACGACGCGCGAAGATTTCCAGGGCCTTCCTGCTGTCGGTGACCGTGGTGACCTCGTGGCCCAGACGGCGCAGGCCGCGGGAGAGGACCTCGGCCACCATTTCCTCGTCGTCCACCAGGAGGATGCGCACCGGAGCGACCTTCAGGGAAGGTGGGATGGCTTCCTTCTCGTCCTCCGGCAGGGCCAGGGGGTCATCCACATCCGGGACGCTCCAGGCGATCAGGGGGAAGTAGATGCCGAAGGTGGTGCCGCGGCCGGTCTTGGTGCTGGGGATGGCCACGCCCTGCATGTGGTCCATGAGGCGGCAGACGGTGGCCAGTCCCAGGCCGAGGTCCTCGTCGACGGGGTGATCCCCGTAGTAGGATTCGAGAATCCGTTCCAGGGAGGCCTGGTCCATGCCGCGCCCGTTGTCCTTGACCCCCAGGCGCACATAGCTCCCGGCCTCCAGCTGCCGTGGTACTGCCTGCAGGGGCTGCGGTACGACTTCCTCGCGCAGGGTGACCTGGATCCTGCCCTGGCCGTGTTGCATGGCCTGGGCGGCGTTGCTGCACAGGTTCATCAGCACCTGCTGTACCCCGGTGGAGGAGGCCAGCACCGGCCCGCAAGGCTGAAGGTCGGCCTCGATGGTGATGGCCGAGGGCAGGATGTCGCTCAGAAGCTTCACCGTGTCCCTGACTATGGGGAGCAGGTCGGTGGGTTTGCGGCCCAGGTCGGCCCGGCGGTAGAACCGGCTCAGATCCGCCAGCAGATCGCCTGCCACCCTGCCGGCGTCCATGGCCTTGCGCAGCTCGGTGCGGGTCTCGTCCGCCAGCTCGGGAGCGTCGGAAGCCAGACGGGTATGGCCCAGGATCACCGACAGCAGGTTGTTGAGGTTGTGGATGATGCTGCCGGCGAAGATGCCCACTGCCTCCAGGCGCTGGGCCTGGGCCAGGCGGGATTGCAGGCTGTGGATGCGGCTGCGGTCCTCTGTGCGATCGGTCTCCAGATGGCTGATGCGGGTGTGCTGACGACGCCAAAGGACGGCCAGAATCCCCGCGACCGCGCCCAATACGATGTTCAGGATGACGGACCAACCCACTTCCGGTACTCCCGACTACGACTAGATTAGCGGCAACCATTCTCGGACCGATCCCGGTCGCCGACCTGCTTCTATAATAATCGATCTGTGCCTGCAGGTCGCGAAAAAAAGCTGATGTTTGGTGGTGAGGCGGCATGGACTTATAATTCAACCGAGACGGCAGCGGAACGATCCCCGGCGAAAGGAAGGATCATGGCCTACGAGAACATCCTGTCCACGATTACAGAAGGTGTTGCCGAAGTTACGGTTAACCGTCCCGAGAAGCTCAATGCCCTGAATCGGGCCACCATCGCCGAACTGGCGGACTGTTTCGCCTCCCTGCAGGATGATGACCAGGTCCGGGTGGTCCTGCTGACCGGAGCGGGGGAAAAGGCCTTCGTGGCGGGCGCCGACATTTCCGAACTGGCGGGTCTGCGCGCCGACCAGGCCGAGCGGTATGCCCTGGAGGGGCAGCGCCTCATGGATCTCATCGAGAACCTGGGCAAGCCGGTCATCGCCGTGGTTAACGGGTTCGCCCTGGGCGGCGGGTGCGAATTGGCCATGGCCTGCAGCCTGCGCTACGCCGCCGACAGTGCCCGGCTGGGTCTGCCGGAGACGGGCCTGGGGTTGATTCCCGGCTTCGGGGGTACCCAGCGACTGGCGCGTCTTGTGGGTCGGGGCCGGGCCCAGGAGCTGGTCCTGACCGCGGATATGGTCTCGGCCGAGGAGGCCCTGAAGATGGGACTGGTCAACAAGGTCGTGCCGACCGGCGAGCTGCGCGAGGCTGCGGGGAAGCTGGCGGCCAAGCTGGCCCGGAAATCAATGCTGACCTTGAGGCTGGCCCTGCGCGCGGTGGGCGAAGGCCTGCAGATGACCCAGACGGGCGGGTGCGGTCTGGAGGCCTCCCTGTTCGGAGTGGCCGCCGCTTCGGAGGATGCCCGGGAGGGGTGCACCGCGTTCCTGGAGAAGCGCAAGCCCGCTTTCAGGGATCGCTGACCGGGAGTTGACAATTCGCCAACATATTTTTTGGGAGCCGTGGGGCCACCTGTTATGTTTGGTCTTGAAACAATTCATCCCCTACGTGCGAGGTGATTCCCATGTCCAACGACACTGCTGTTGATGCCCCTTTCATGGAAGTCGATCCGGAGCTCTGCAAGGGATGCCAGCTGTGCCTGGGAGTCTGTCCCAAGAGCGTGATCGCCATCAGCGACAAGCTCAACAGCGCCAGCTATCACCCTGCCTATTACACGGGCGCCGATTGCACCGGTTGCGGGCTCTGCTTCTACGCCTGCCCCGAACCGGGTGCCATCCGCGTGGTCAAGCCCTAGGGGCTTTCAGCGAGGTCTGCCAGTTTATCGGATTTTCAACAACGGGAGAACGGCCATGGCCAAACAATTCATGAAGGGCAACGATGCGATCATCGTCGGCGCCCTGGCTGCCGGTTGCCGGGCCTACTACGGCTACCCCATCACCCCGGCCAGCGAAATAGCCCACGCCGCCGCCCGGCACTTTCCTGCCCTGGGCGGTGTCTTCATCCAGGCCGAGAGCGAAGTCGCGGCCATCAACATGGTCTATGGAACCGCCGGCATGGGGATCCGCACCATGACCGCCTCCAGCAGCCCCGGCTTCAGCCTCAAGCAGGAGGGCCTGAGCTACTGCGCCGGCGCCGAGTTGCCCCTGGTGGTCGTCAACATCGACCGCGGCGGGCCCGGTCTGGGCAACATAGCCCCCGAGCAGGCCGACTACTTCCAGGTGACCAAGGGTGGCGGCCACGGCAACTACCGCCTGATCGCCCTGGCCCCCAACGGCGCCCAGGAGATGTGCGACCTGACCATGAAGGCCTTCGACCTGGCCGACAAGTACCGCAATCCCGCCTGCATCATGGCCGACGGCATCACCGGCCAGATGATGGAGGTCGTGGAGATCCCCGAGGCCAAGCCCGTGCCCTACGACCACAAGAGCTGGGCCGTGGATGGTACGCCGGCCACGAGCAAGAACCTGGTCAGCTCCATCGTGCTGGAACCCGAGGAGCTCGAGGCCCACAACCTCAAGCTGGACCGCAAGTACAAGGAGATCATGGCCAACGAGGTCATCGTCGAGGAGTACAAGACCGGGGACGCCGACCTGATCGTGGTGGCCTACGGCGTGGTCAGCCGCATCGTGTACTCGACGGTGGACCAGGCCCGGGCCGAGGGCCTGAAGGTCGGTTTGATCCGGCCCATCACCCTGTGGCCCTTCCCCACCGAGGCCATCGCGGCCCACGCCGCGCGCGACGTGCGTTTCCTGGCCGTGGAACTGTCCACCGGCCAGATGGTCGAGGATGTGAAGCTGGCCGTCGAGGGACGGGCACCCGTGCATTTCTACGGGCGCTGCGGCGGAATGGTCCCCGAGGGATCCGAGCTCATGAACGAGTACCGCAAGCTGATGGAAGGAGTGGTAAACGCATGAAAGTCTACGAGAAAGCACCCTCCTTCTACGAGGTGTTCGAGCGCAAGAGCGGGCCGGCCAAGAAGGCTACGCACTATTGCCCCGGTTGCGGCCACGGCAACATCCACAAGATGATCGCCGAGGCCCTGTCCGACATGGACCTGAATTCCCGCACGGTGCTCATCTCGCCGGTGGGCTGTTCGGTGTTCGCCTACTACTACTTCGACTGCGGCAATTCCCAGGCCGCCCACGGGCGCGCCCCGGCCGTGGCCACGGGCGTCAAGCGGGCCAACCCCGATTCCATCGTCATCTCCTATCAGGGTGACGGCGACCTGGCCGCCATTGGCACCGCCGAGACCGTCCACGCGGCCAACCGCGGCGAGAACATCACCGTGTTCTTCGTCAACAACGCCATCTACGGCATGACCGGCGGGCAGATGGCCCCGACGACCATGATCGGGCAGCGTTCGACGACCACGCCCCTGGGCCGGTTGGAGCACGTGCACGGCAACCCCATCCGCATGTGCGAACTGCTGGCCACCCTGCCGGCGCCCACCTACATCGAGCGCGTGGGCCTGGGCAACAGCAAGCAGATCATGAAGGCGCGCAAGGCCATCCGCAAGGCCCTGAAGATCCAGGCCGAGGGCAAGGGCTACAGCTTCGTGGAGATCCTTTCGCCCTGTCCCACCGGCTGGAAGATGGACCCCACAGTGGCCCGCGACTGGATGTCCGAGGAGATGGAGAAGATCTTCCCCCTGGGCGTGTACAAGGACGAGAGCGGCAACGTGGACGAGGGGTCGTGGGACCGGACGTTCAAGCCGTTCGACACCGAGGAAGTGACGGCCTACCTCGACCGGATGAAGACCAGCATGACCGAGGGCGAGAAGGTGGTCCTCAAGGAGGATCTGCACTGCAAGTTCGCCGGTTTCGGCGGCCAGGGCATCTTGACCCTGGGCCTCTTCCTGTCCCAGATCGGCATGCGCGCTGGCCAGCAGGTCAGCTGGTTCCCCGCCTACGGGCCCGAGATGCGCGGCGGGACGGCCAACTGCTCGGTGAACCTGTCCAACGAGCGCATCGGTTCGCCCCTGGTGGACGAGCCCAACGTGCTGGTGGTCATGAACCAGCCCTCCCTCGACGCCTTCGAGCAGACGGTGCCCGACGGGGGTACGATCATCGTCGACACGACCATCGTCGAGGGCAAGCCCGATGCCGAGCGGCTGAACGCGGTCCTGATCCCGGCCAGCCAGATCGCCGACGAGGTGGGTACGCCGAAGATCGCCAACGTGGTGATCCTGGGCGCCCTGGCCGCGGCCACGGGGGCCTTCACGCCCGAGTTCTGCATGGACACCCTGCGCTCGGTCATCAAGAAGAAGAACCTGATCGACATGAACATGGAGGCGTTCCAGAAGGGTTACGATTTCGTTAAGAACATGTGACCCGGGCCGTCCGCCTGGTTTACGGGGCCGGTCCGGATCGTTCCGGACCGGCCTTGTCCGTCAACACGGGAGCTGGATCATGATCATCGGTATTCCCCGTTCGCGCGTCCCCGACGAGTTCAGGGTCGGCCTGCCGCCCCGCATGGCCGGCAACCTGGTCCGCAGGGGCTGGACCGTGCTGGTGGAGAAGAACGCCGGGCTGGGCAGCGGATTCCCGGACGCCCAGTTCGAGAAGGTGGGGGCCGTGATCTGCCACAGCGCCGAAGAGGTGTGGGGGCGGGCCGACCTGATCCTCAAGGTCAACACGCTGATCCCCGAGGAGTACCCGCTGGTGCGCAGGGGACAGATCCTGATGTCGGTGTTCCACCTGGCGGTGGCCGACGGGCGGTTGCTGGACGTCCTGCTGGGGACCGGCTGCACCGTGATCGACTATGTGACCATCGAGGACGACCGGGGTCACCTGCCCGTGCTCAGGCCACTGTCCCAGATCGCCGGCCGCATCGTGCCCCAGATAGCCGCCCGCTACCTGCAGACCGACCACGGCGGCATGGGGATCCTGCTGGGCGGGGCTCCGGCGGTGCCGCCGGCCGAGGTCGTGATCATCGGCGCGGGCACGGTCGGACGCAACGCGGTGCGGGCCTGCCTGGGCGCCGGAGCGCGGGTCACCCTGCTGGACAGCGACCTTGACCGCGTCAGCGAGTTGGACTGGCAGTTCCCCGGCCAGGTGACCACCTTCCTGGCCACCGAGGCCACCATCAGGAAGGTCTTCGCCTACGCCAACGTGGTGGTCGGCGCCGTCCTGGTGCCCGGTACGCGGACTCCCCACCTGGTCACCCGCGACATGCTCGGCACCCTGAGGCAGGGCAGCCTGGTCAGCGACATCTCGGTGGACCAGGGAGGTTGTTTCGAAACCAGCCGTCCCACGCGGCTCAGCGATCCGACCTACATCGTCGACGGGATCACGCACTACTGCGTGCCCAACCTGCCCAGCCTGGTGGCTCGCTCCGCTTCCTACGCCCTGGCCAACGTCACCATGCCCTACATCGACCTGGTGGCCCGGGGCGCTCTGGATGATCCCGGCAACATGCCCGCCGATCTGCGCCGCGGCGTGAACATCGCCGGCGGTCGCATCACCCATCCGGGTCTGGCCGAACTCCAGGGCAAGACCGCAGTGTCCCTGGATGCGGCAAAGGAACGGGAAGAGTCATGAGCTGGATGAAGATCTACCGGGAACGGCTCTGCACGCCCGACGAGGCGGTGGCCTCGGTGGAGTCCGGCCAGCGAGTCTACCTGGGCTCAGGATGCGCTGCCCCGCACGTGCTCATCGAGGCGCTGGTGGCGCGGGCGGACGAGCTGGAGGATGTGGAGATCATCCACCACCTGACCCTGGGCCAGGCCCCCTACGTGGGCCCGGAAATGCGGGGGCATTTCCGGTGCAACGACTGCTTCGTGGGGGCCAACACGCGCGAGGCGGTCAACGCGGGGGAAGCCGACTACGTCCCCGTGCACCTGCATGACATGCCGCGGCTGTTCCGGCGGGGGATCGTGCCCCTGGACGTGGCCATGATCATCGTCAGTCCGCCCGATGAGCACGGTTTCTGCAGCTTCGGCATCGAGGTGGGCGTGACCAAGCCGGCCGCCCTGTCGGCGGCCAGGATCATCGCCCAGGTCAACCGCGCCATGCCCCGGACCCTGGGCGACAGCTTCATCCACATCTCGAAGATCGCCTGCTTCGTGGAGGCGGACGCGGACCTCGACGAGTTCCGGCCCGCCCCGGCGACGGAGATCCAGCTCGCCATCGGCAGACACGTCGCCGATCTCATCGAGGACGGGGCGTGCCTGCAGCTGGGTCTGGGGGCCATCCCCAACGCCGTGCTGGGGTTCCTCGAGGACCGCCAGGACCTGGGGGTGCACACCGAGATGTTCACCGAGGCCCTGCCCCGGCTGCTGGCGGCCGGGGTCGTCACAGGGGAACGCAAGACCTTCCATCCCGGCAAGGTCGTGGCCGGATTCATCATGGGCACCCGCGAGGTCTACGACTTCGCCCACGACAACGCCCTGCTGGAATTTCATCCCACGGACTACGTCAACCATCCCGGGAACATCGCGCGCAACGACAACATGGTGGCGGTCAACAGCGCCATCCAGGTCGACCTGACGGGCCAGGTCTGTTCCGATTCCATCGGCGAACGGATCTACAGCGGCTTCGGCGGCCAGGCCGATTTCATGCGGGGCGCGGCCCTGGCCAAGAACGGGTTGCCCATCATCGCCCTGCCCTCGACCACCGACGACGGCCTGCTGTCGCGCATCGTACCCCACCTGGACCACGGGGCGGGGGTGGTCATCACCAGGGCGGATGTGCATGTGGTGGTCACCGAGTACGGCACGGCCCACCTGTTCGGACGCAACGTGCGTCAGCGGGCCGAGGCGCTCATCGCCGTGGCCCATCCGGATTTTCGGGAGACCCTCCTGGCGGCCGCCCACGCGCGGGGCCTGTTCGGGCGCCTTTTCCCCGGCGGTGTGCCCTGGGGGAAAACCAAGGGTTGACACCAAGGGTTGACATTTCGTCAATTGATGACAAATTGTCACGGCGTCCCCCGATCTTCCTCTTGCGGCAGGAGCCGTGATTGTTGTTCCAGTCCAAGGATTGTCCACCATGGCCAGCCAAGACCAGTCTCCGGGAATCCACCCCCAGCGTATTTCCTCTGCCCAGGGCGTTGCAGCGGACGGTGCGAGCGCTACTGTGCTGGTGGTGGATGACGAACCGGAACTGTGCCGGGCCCTGAGCAAGCTTTTGACCCGCAACGGGTACCGCGTCCTGACGGCCGGCAACGGGGAGGAGGGCCTCGATATTCTGCGCAAGGAAAGCGTGGACCTCGTGCTGACGGATCTGCAGATGCCCCGCATGGGCGGCATGGACCTGCTCAAGGCCGGGCAGGTGGTCTCGCCGGGCACGGAGTTCGTCATCATCACCGGGCACGGCACCATCGAGACCGCCGTGGACGCCATGCGCGCCGGGGCCTACGACTTCATCGAGAAACCGTTCTCCACGGCCACAACCTTGACGGTCGTGGACAAGGCCCTGGAGAAGCAGCGTCTGCTGGCCGAGAACCGGAACCTGCGCGAGCGCCTGGAGGAGATCAAGCAGGTCCACGACATCATCGGTGCCAGCGAGCCCATGCGGCGGGCCCTTGACACCGCCCGGCAGGTGGCGCCCAGCACGGCCACGATCCTGCTGACCGGCGAGAGCGGTACGGGCAAGGAGGTGTTCGCCTCGGCCATCCATTCCTGGAGCGAGCGCGGGGACCTGCCCATGATCCGGGTCAGTTGCGCGGCCCTGCCCGAGACCCTGCTGGAGGCAGAACTCTTCGGCTACGAGCGGGGTGCCTTCACCGGTGCGGTGGGCCAGCGCCGGGGCCGTTTCGAGGCCGCCGACAAGGGGACCCTGTTCCTCGACGAGGTGGGCGAGATGTCCCCGACGACCCAGGTCAAGCTGCTGCGGGTGCTGCAGGAGAACGTGTTCGAGCGTCTGGGAGGGAACCGTCCCATCTCCACCGATGTGCGGATCATCGCGGCGACCAACAGCGACCTGGCGGCCATGGTGCGCGAGGGACGCTTCCGGGAGGATCTCTACTACCGGTTGAACGTCATCAACAGCGAATTGCCGACCCTGCGCAGCAGGGGGGAGGACGTGCTGCTGCTGGCCAGCCACTTCCTGCAGAACTTCAGCCGCAAGAACGGGAAATCCATCTCGGGGTTCACGCCCGAGGCCGCCGCCGCCCTGCAGGGGTATTCGTGGCCGGGAAACGTGCGGGAACTGGAGAACGCGGTCGAGCGGGCGGTGGTGCTGAGCAAGGAGGACCTGATCGATACGAGCCTGTTGCCGACTTCGGTGCTCACCGGGCCTCAGCGGTACAGCAAACTCGATATCGGCGTGGGAGTTACGCTCAGGGAGGCCGAGATGGCCCTGATCCAGGCCACCCTGGACAGCGTGGGGGGGGACAAGGAAACGGCGGCCAGGATTCTCGGCATCGCCGCCCGGACCATCTACCGCAAGCTCCAGTGAGGGCCTGCGACACGGGGGTCGTCTTGACCGTGGCCGGAGGCTGCGGCTATATTGCCGGGCCGCCCGGGCGGCCGCCTCTGACGGCGCGAGAGTGGCGGAACTGGCAGACGCGCAGGATTTAGGTTCCTGTGGGGAAACCCGTGGGGGTTCGAGTCCCCCCTCTCGCACCATTGTTTTTCGGGCATTCCAGTTACCATGCGGCGGCGCCTACGGCGTCGGACCGCGCAGATCACCAGGAGCCAGGTTCATCATGACCGCCAAGACCCCTCGTCCCCACACGGGGATCAAGACCACCGTCGAATCCCCCGCGCCCTGGCAGAAGGTGGTGAAGGTGGAGATCGAGCGTTCGCTGTTCGACGAGGCCTACGCCGGACGGCTCAGGAAGGCCGTCAAGTCCCATCAGAAGCCGGGCTTCCGCAAGGGCAAGATCCCCCGGGCCGTGGTGGAGAAGGAACTCGGCGACGCGCTGCGGGTCGAGACCATCGAGGATCTGGTGCCCAAGGCCTGGATGACGGCCCTGCTGGAGCACAAGCTGGCGGCGATCACCGATCCCCAGCTGGAGAACCTCCAGTTCGAGGCCGAACAGCCCCTGACCTTCGACCTGAAGGTCGAGGTGAGGCCGGAGGTCACGGTCAAGGATTACGAGGGCTTGCCGGTGCAGAAGCGGGAAGCCGCAGTCACTGCCGCTGAAGTGGACCAGGTGATCGAGCGTCTGCGAGAGAGCCGCGCAGCGTTCGAGAAGGTCGATCGCCCCGCCGCCGAGGGCGACCGGATCCTGCTGGACCTCACCCCGCTGGATGACGCCCCGGAGGGTGAGGCGCCGGTGATCCCGGATCAGGAGTTCGTCCTGGGTGCCGAGCACAACCTGCCGGCCTTCAACGAGCAGCTGGTGGGCTGCGAGGCGGGGCAGGAGCAGGAAGTGAAGGTGGATTACCCCGACGATTTCCCCAACGAGAAGCTCAAGGGCCGCACCGTGCGCTTCCAGTGCCGGATCAAGGAGGTGGCGGCCAAGGTGGTGCCCGGGGCCGATGACGAGTTCGCCGCCTCCATCCACGAGGGGACGACCATGGCCGAGCTGCGGGAGGAGATCCGCGCCGACCTGCTCAAGGAGGCCGAACGGCGCATCCAGCAGGAGCTGGACCTGCAGATCCGCGGGGAACTCATCGCGCGCCATGATGTTTCCCTGCCACCGTCCATGGTCAAGCGTTACCTGGAGGTCGGGCTGGATGACTTCCACGCCCACAACGAGCGCCTGGGGAGGCCCGTCACGGAGAAGGACGACCAGGAGTACATGGAGGCGTCCCGTCCCGCGGCCGAACAGGCCCTCAAGGGCATGCTCCTGCTCGAAGCGGTCCGCAAGCAGGAAGAAATCAAGGTCACCGACGAGGATGTCGATGAAAGGATCCAGGAGATCGCCGCCGAGAACGGGTTCGATGTTGACCGTTACCGGGAATTCGTCAACAGTGGCGACGAGAAGGATCGGATCAGGTACGATCTGGCCGAGCGCAGGACCTACGATTTCCTGCTCTCGAGGGCCGAGATCACCGAAGTGGCCGCGGACGCGGACATAGCCATTCCTTAAGGAGAGCGCATGCTGGTACCGATGGTAGTCGATCAGACGAGTCAGGGCGAACGCGCCTACGACATCTATTCCCGCCTGTTGAAGGACCGCATCGTCTTTCTCGGTTCGCCGGTGGACGACAACGTCGCCAACCTGGTCATCGCCCAGATGCTGTTCCTGCAGGCGGAGGATCCCGAGCGGGATATCTACCTGTACATCAACAGCCCGGGCGGCAGCGTGACCGCGGGATTGGCCATCTACGACACGATTCAGTACATTACCAATGACGTGGTCACCATCTGCATGGGCCAGGCCGCCAGCATGGGAGCGGTCCTGCTGGCCGCCGGTGCCGCAGGCAAGCGCTCGGCTCTGATGAACGCACGGGTGATGATCCATCAGCCCCTGGGCGGCAGCCAGGGCCAGGCCAGCATGTTGGAGATCTACACCAAGGAGATCCTCAACATCAGGGACAAGCTGTACGGCATCCTGGCCAAGCATACGGGCCAGACCCGGAAGAAGATCGCCGAGGACAGCGACCGGGATTTCTTCATGTCCGCCGAGGAGGCCCTGGCCTACGGCCTGGTGGACAAGGTGATCGAGAGCCGGAGCGAAGTCGAGACCGGCAAGGACAAGAAGAAGTAACAGCAGCGCCGGCCCCGGGGACGGTGGAGGAGCCATGAAACGACGCCAGAACGGCAGCCCCCAGATGATCAAGTGTTCGTTCTGCGCCCGCGGCCAGGACGAGGTGGCCAAGCTCGTGGCCGGTCCCTCCAGCGTGTACATCTGCAGCGAGTGCATCAAGCTCTGCAACGATATCCTGGAAGGCGAACTGCTGGAAGAGGCCTCCCTGGCGGCGCCCAAGTTCCCCAAGCCCCAGGAGATCCTGGACTACCTCGACCAGTACGTCATCGGCCAGGAAGAGGCCAAGGTCAGCCTTTCGGTCGCGGTCTACAACCACTACAAGCGGATCCACCAGAAGAAGACCAGCGACGGGGTGGAGATCGACAAGAGCAACATCCTGCTGCTGGGCAACACCGGCACGGGCAAGACCCTGCTGGCCCAGACCCTGGCGCGTTACCTGAACGTGCCCTTCGCCATCGCCGACGCCACCGCCCTGACCGAGGCCGGCTACGTGGGCGAGGACGTGGAGAACATCCTGGTGCGCCTGCTCCAGGCCGCGGACTACAACATCCAGGCCGCCGAGAAGGGCATCGTCTACGTGGACGAGATCGACAAGATCGGGCGCAAGAGCGGCAACCCGTCCATCACGCGCGACGTGTCGGGCGAAGGCGTCCAGCAGGCCCTGCTGAAGATCCTCGAGGGCACCGTGGCCAACGTGCCGCCCCAGGGCGGACGCAAGCACCCGCAGCAGAAGTACCTCGAGGTCAACACCAAGAACATCCTGTTCATCTGCGGGGGGGCCTTCCAGGGGCTGGAAAAGATCGTCGAGCGCCGCATCGGCAAGAACGTGCTGGGCTTCGCCCGGGAGGAGGAGTTCTCCATCAGCGAGGAGAGGGAGGAATTCCTCAGCCTCGTCGAGCCCCAGGACCTGATGAAGTTCGGCCTGATCCCCGAGCTCATCGGCCGCCTGCCCGTGGTCACCTACATGCACGAACTGGACCGCGGCCATATGGTGCGCATCCTGACCGAACCGCGCAATGCCCTGACCAAGCAGTACCAGAAACTGCTGGAGATGGAGAACGTGGAGCTGGTCTTCGAACCGGGCGCCATCGAGGCCATCGCCGATCTGGCCATCGAACGCAAGACCGGCGCCCGCGGTCTGCGCTCCATCCTCGAGGGCGTCATGCGGAAAACCATGTTCGACACCCCTTCCCAAGACGACATCCGAAAGGTTATCATCAGTCGGGACGTGGTGGCGGACGGTTCCGATCCCAAGCTCGTGCTGGGTGATCCCCCGGCCGACATCAAGGAAGCCTGACCACTACACCACTTCCAGTTCCGATAGTGCCATTGCCGTCCCATGGGGCCGCCTGCGCGGCCGTGCGGAGCGGTCGCCCGCCCGGATGAAGGAGAAAGATGAGCGCCAGCACTTTCGTGGTATTTCGTGACGGCGAGGAGATCGCCCTGCCCCGCAACCTGCCGCTGCTTCCGCTGCGGGACGTGGTCGTGTTCCCTTACATGGTCACGCCCCTGCTCGTGGGGCGCGAGCGTTCCGTCGCGGCGGTCGAGGCGGCCATGGAACGGGACAAGTTCCTGTGCGTGGCGGCCCAGAAGGAACCTGAGATCGAGGACCCCTCGCCCGCGGCTCTGCACCGCGTGGGGTCCATCATCAAGGTGCTGCAGATCTTCAGGACGCCGGACGAGACCCTCAAGATCCTGGTCGAGGGCGTGGCGAGGGTGAAGCTGGAGGACGTGTACGCCGGCGCCGGCTACCTGGAGACCTCTGTCTCCCCCATCAAGGAGACCCTCAGCGCCGGGCCCCGCATCGAGGCCCTCAGCCGTTCCATCAAGGAACGGTTCAAGGAATACGTGCGCCTCAACAAGCGGTTGCCCGACGAGGTTCTGCTGTCGGTGCTGAACCTGGACGAGATCGGCAAGATGGCCGACTCCATCAGCGCGTACATCCTGGGTCGGGTGCCCCTGAAGCAGGAGCTGCTCGAGGAGCCGAACCTGGAAAAACGGCTGACGCGCATCAACCAGGTCCTGGCCAGCGAGCTGGAGATCCTGGAGATCGAACAGAGGATAGATTCCGAGGTCCAGACCCAGGTCCACCGCAACCAGCGGGAGTTCTATCTCAACGAGCAGCTGCGGGCCATCCGCAAGGAGCTGGGCTACTCCAGCGACGAGGACGGGGAGATCGAGGACTACGCCGCGCGCATCGAGGCCAGCGACATGACCGCCGAGGCGGCCGAGGTGTGCCGACGCGAGCTGAACCGCCTGGAACGCATGTCGCCCATGAGTCCCGAGGCCACGGTGGTCCGCAACTACCTGGACACCCTTCTGTCCCTGCCCTGGAAGAAGAAGAGCCGCGACCGCATCGACACGCGCAAGGTCCAGGCCCGCCTGGACGCCGACCACTACGGACTGGAGAAGGTCAAGGAGCGCATCCTCGAGTTCCTGGCCGTCTACAAGCTGACCCGGACAATGCAGGGCACCATCCTGTGCCTGGTTGGGCCGCCGGGGGTGGGCAAGACCAGCCTGGGACGCAGCATCGCAGCCAGCATGGGGCGCAAGTTCGTGCGCATCAGCCTGGGCGGCGTGCGCGACGAGGCCGAGATCCGCGGCCATCGCCGCACCTACATCGGCAGCAAGCCGGGCCGCGTCATCGAGTCCCTGCGCAAGGCCGGTACGCGCAACCCGGTGTTCCTGCTGGACGAGATCGACAAGATGGGGTCGGACTTCCGCGGCGATCCCGCCTCGGCCCTGCTGGAGGTCCTGGATCCGGAGCAGAACTCCACCTTCAGCGACCACTACCTGGAAGTGGAATTCGACCTGTCCCAGGTGATGTTCATCACCACCGCCAACAGCCTGCATACCATCCCGCCGGCCCTGGAAGACCGCATGGAGATCATCCGGCTGCCGGGTTACCTGGACCACGAGAAGCTCATCATCGCCGAGCGCTTCCTGGCGCCGCGCCAGATGAAGCGCAACGGGGTGGCCGGCTGGGCGGGTTTCCGGAAATCGGCGTTCCAGACCATCATCGACGGTTACACGCGGGAGGCCGGTGTCCGGAGCCTGGAGCGGGAGATCGGCGGCATCTGCCGCAAGGTGGCCAAGATCAAGGCCTCGGGCGGGGAATTCCCCGCCGCGGTCACGGGCCGGACGGTCCAGAAGTACCTGGGCGTGCCCAAGTTCCGCAGGCGGCTCGTGGACCGGGACCCGGAGGTCGGAGTGGTCGTGGGATTGGCCTGGACGGTCGCCGGCGGCGAGATCCTGGAGATCGAGGTGGCCCAGGTCCCGGGCGCGGGCAAGATCACCATCACGGGCAACCTCAAGGACGTGATGAAGGAGTCGGCTGAAACCGCCCTCAGCTACGCCCGCGGCCTGTGCCGCGAGGTCTCGGTGACGTGGTTCAAGAAGAACCAGGTCCACCTGCACGTGCCCGAGGGGGCCATTCCCAAGGACGGGCCCAGCGCGGGCATCGCCATGGCTACGGCCATCGTTTCCCTCCTGCGCCGGCAGCCGGTGCGCCCGGACGTGGCCATGACCGGCGAGGTGACCCTGCGCGGCAAGGTGCTGCCCATAGGCGGTCTGCCGGAGAAGGCCGTGGCGGCCATGCGGGCGGGCATGCGCCACCTGATCATCCCCCGGGACAACGAGAAGGACTACCGGGAGCTGCCGCCCCTGATCAAGCGCAAGTTGACGGTGCACCTGGTTGAGACCATGGACGAGGTCCTGGAACTGGCCCTGATGACTGGCCGGGAAGGAGGCTGAGGTGCAGGTCGAACTGGTCACCAGCACGCCTGGTCTGCAGGGGCGCCCGGAGCGGATCCTGCCGGAGTTCGCCTTCATAGGGCGCAGCAACTGCGGCAAGTCCTCCCTCATCAACCACGTGCTGGGGCGCGTGAAGATGGCCCGGACCAGCGGCAAACCGGGCAAGACCAGGCTCCTGAACTACTATCTGGTGGACGACAGGTACTTCCTGGTGGATCTTCCGGGGTACGGCTACGCCAAGGTGAGCAAGAAACAGCGCGAGCAGTGGCGCAGCCTGTTCCGCTCCTTCCTGGCGTGTCAGGAACGACCCCTGGCGGTTCTGCAGCTGCTGGACGCCCGGCACACGCCCAGCGTTCTGGACCGGGAGGTCTGCGGCTGGATAATGGAGGCGGGGCATCCCCTGGCCCTGGCCGTGACCAAGATCGACAAGGTGGGGGCCAACAGCCGGCAGGCCTGTTACCGCAGCATCATTTCCACGCTGGGTGTGCCGCCGGAGACCCCCTTCTTTCCACCAGCGCCGTACAGGGCACCGGACGGCGGGAGATCCTGGCCTGGATCGGGGCCATGCTGGAGACCAACGCTCCGGTGGCCGATATTTGACGCTCTCTGGTCACCATGGGTATAATGGGCGGCGTAGGGCCCCGACCGCATGGACGACCAGGGATCGAGGCATGAACTTCGATACCCCGGGGAGATGATGACTCGCAGGGTAAGGGCAGGTTTGCGAATTCTGGCGATCCCGGGGACGGTCT
>Ga0164318_10001182_pt1 | contig 22726 bp, 24 predicted proteins | sample GuaBasSedimGuay9_FD_113734 | JGI IMG/M metagenome (GOLD analysis project Ga0164318, IMG submission 113734) | Subseafloor sediment microbial communities from Guaymas Basin, Gulf of California, Mexico - Guay9, Core 4571-4, 0-3 cm | ecosystem: Environmental > Aquatic > Marine > Hydrothermal vents... | reverse complement strand
CTCTCTCCAACTCTCCATCAATGCGCAGGACAGGTTGCTGTCCCGCCACCAGATGGAGGTCCGATGCCCCCTGGTCATGCATTAGCTTGAAAAAGGCGTCTATTTGTGCCATACACTCCTCCTAATCATTTTTTGCCATGAGGCAGGCATATTATAACACATAGCCTCCCGCCCCGTTCAACCATAAACTATTCTTTCAATGAACGGTTCTCTGAACCCTCACTTGATTTCCAAAAACCGGCCCCGACATCTGCACTGGATCCGCGGAGCCTTGATATGGTACTCCTTCTGTTTATGCATACATTGTTCCAACTTTCACCACAAACCTGAAAAAAGAGACCCGAAAAAATCCCTGACACACTTTAATGAGATACCGCAGGGCCCTTTTGCTTTGGAGGCAGATGCCTCCTTGGCCTGGGGAGACTGACCTCACTGCCTTTTGATGAGGGGAGGCCTTTCTCACCGGCCCAGACCTGGCGGAAGCACCTTGGGATTGGCAGCCGCCTGTTGTCTGTGCGTCAAAAAATCGGCACCAGCATCCGTGTTCTTTAACTAACCCGCATTTCTCTTATCAGAGAAGGCGTGCATCGCCAACAGGTCCGACCGGGATGGGTTTGCTGCCGGAAAAAAATCTTATGCAAGACATCCGGTTTCAGGGCCCAGGCTGTGGAAAATAGGGAAGCCCTCCAGGAGACATTCGGGGATGACGCTGCCTAAAATATCCTCAGAACGGCTTGCAATTCCCGTTGGAAACCTTATACTGACCGACGTGGAGCAATCATGCCATTACAGTGGAACCGGATTCTGAACGCTGGCTTTTTCGCCGCACTATTTTTTGACCGACCTCTACTTTCCGGTTCGCTTTTGCACACGAAAACAAGGGGAACAGCTCATGACTATTCCATCCGGCGTCATTGAAGTAGATCTCTTTCCGGAAAACGTAAACAGTGCAAGCCATCCGGACGCCGTTCGCTTCAAAAAAACCCTGGACTCAGTGGTAGAGGAGTACCGGTGCAACCTCATCACCTTTGAGGTCAGGGAAGGCACTGTTTCATTCTCTTTTGACAGCGAAGCACTCATGGCAGACATCCTCAAAATTCTTCAGACTCCGCCGGATCCAATGGATTCAGGCGAATAACCGTCAAATATTGCTCTCATGAATACTCATGAATACTAAAACGATCCTTTCCAATATTGGAATCATCCTTGTTGAACCTCAGATACCCGAAAACATTGGCTCGGCTGCCAGGGCCATGGCCAATATGGGCCTTGAGCGGCTTATCCTTGTTCGCCCGAAAAACTGTGACCTCTCCAGGATCTTGAAAACAGCAACCGGCTCGTCCTGGGACGTGGTTGAAACACTGGAAGTTTTTGACGACCTCGAAACAGCAATCGCTCCGTTTCATTACCTGGCGGGCTCAACCGCCCGGCTCGGGTCCCTGCGGCCCGCGCTCACCACCCCGCGCCTCCTCGCCAGGGACCTCATTTCCATTTCACAGGAAAACGAGGTGGGCCTTGTTTTCGGCCCTGAAGACCGCGGCCTTTCCAACAAAGAGCTGCATCACTGTCACACAATCGTAAATATCCCTACGGCCGGATTTTCTTCGCTCAACCTCGCTCACGCCGTCATGATCCTCTGCTATGAAATCTCCATTGCATCAACCGGAGAACAGTTGAAGCCCGTACCGAGGCTTGCGAACAGTTTCGAACTTGAAGGGATGTACAATCATATGCAGCAGGTACTTATGAAAATAGGTTTTCTCCTCCCTGAAAATCCGGAGCATTGGATGCTCAATATCCGGAGATACTTCTCACGCCTTCCCCTTCGCGCGAGAGAAGTGCGAATCATCCGAGGCATATGCCGCCAGATTGACTGGTATACGAGTCATATTGACAAAAACGATGCCAAAAAAAAGCGGCCGTAAGAAATGCATTTATTCAAGACAGGAGAAATGGGGTGACAACCAACGTACTGCGCAATGAAATTATGGACCGCGTTGAACGGCTCCAGGAAATGCTCAGAGAGCATGCCTTTGACGGGGCCATTTTTGTACAAAAGGTCGACGTATATTACCTTTCCGGCACAGACCAGGCTGCCCATCTCTGGATTCCCGCCAAAGGCCCCGCTCTCCTTATGGTCCGAAAAAGTATTGAGCGGGCAAAAACTGATGCCGCACTCGACAATATCATCGAGCTTCCCGGATTTTCAGATCTCCCTCGCCTCATAGAAAAAAACAGCGGTTTTTTGCCCCGTCGTATGGGCCTGGAAATGGATGTCCTGCCAGTCAACCAGTACCGCACCTATCGGGGTCTCTTCCCGGAGACTGAAATGGGAGATATTTCCACGATCATCAGAGGTCTCCGGATGATCAAATCCCCATATGAAATCTCTGCAATCAGCAGGGCGGCGAAAATGGGAGACCGCATGTTCGAGCAGGTTCCCTTGATTCTCAAACAGGCGAAAACGGAAACTGATCTTGCCCTCCAGCTGGAGGCCTTCTACCGAAACTTGGGCCATCCGGGCATTGTGAGGACAAGGACTTTCAATATGGAATGTTTTTACGGACACGTGCTGGCAGGAAAAAACGCGGCGGTCCCCAGCGCCTCCCCCGGCCCCACCGGCGGAACGGGAATGGGGCCCTTTTATTCGCAGGGGGCAGGGTTTGGCAGGATCATTCCCCACGAGCCGGTAATCGTGGACTACACTTCCAGTGTCGACGGATATGTCTCCGACCAGGCACGCACCTTTTCCATTGGAAAACTCCCGGAGCATCTCATTCGCGCTCACCAGGTGATGATTGACGTCCAGGACGCGATCATCCGATACGGACGGCCCGGCATTCGGGCGGCTGATCTCTACGCAAAGGCACTGGACGTGGTAAGAGGACACGGGCTGGAAAATGGATTCATGGGATATCCAGATCCTGTTCCCTTTGTAGCCCACGGAATCGGTCTCGAACTGGATGAATGGCCCATCATCGGACGTAAGAGCGCCACGGTCCTCCAGGAAGGCATGATCTTTGCCCTGGAACCCAAAATCATTTTTCCTGGTGAAGGGGTGGTAGGCATCGAAAACGTTTTTGTGGTAACATCAGACGGTGTCAAAAAACTCAACCAGTTTCCTGATGCGGTGTCTGTCTGCTGAGACACTCTCCTGAAAAGGAATCAACTTCCCTGTTTAGGGCCCCCGTACCTGCTCATTAATTTTTTCACGCGAGGTCTACGTAATTTTCAATCTCTTTCCGTGAGACCATTCCCTCACGCAGGATCCGCGGTGGATTTTCGGAAACGTCCAAAACCGTGGAAGCGTTTTTTCCCGGGGTAACACCGCCATCAAGAATCATATCCACCCTGCTTCCCAGTTGCTGAAACACCTCTTCTGCGAAACGGCACGGCGGCCTGCCGGAGAGATTTGCACTGGTGCCCGTGATAATCCCGCCCGCTGCCTGGACCAGCAACGCAGCAGCCGGATGGCTCGAAATGCGGATGCCCACCTTTCCGGTCCCGGCTGTTATTGCCGGTGGGATTCGCTCGGATGCAGCAAGAACCAGGGTAAGTCCTCCCGGCCAGAGCCCATCCATGAGCCGGTGTGCCTCTGGCGTTATGTTTTTCACCAGGCGGCTGAGCACCCCGGTGGATGCGACCAGGAGCAAAATGGGCTGATCCTTCTTCCGTCCCTTGACGCGAAAGAGGCGCTCCACCCCGTCTTCCATGGTCGGATCCACTCCCAACCCGTAGAATGATTCCGTTGGATACGCCACTATTCCGCCCTGCCTGATGATCCGGGCTGCCTCCTGGATTTGTTTGTCTCCAGGATTTATCCGGCCCACTTTCTTTGCGGCGGTATTTCTCCTTGAATCACCTCCGCGCACCCCATGCTCTCCTATTTCCCGGTTTCAAAATTCCGCGCCTTTTGAAGGGTCTCCCGGGTCATGCCTTCTCGGTAATCGGTCACTTTTTGAGCGATTGACGGGTACTTTAAGGCGAGGATTTCAGCTGCAAATATGGCCGCATTCTTTGCACCGCCACTGCCCACAGCCATGGTTGCCACCGGGATTCCCGGGGGCATCTGGACCGTGGCCAGCAGGGCGTCCATGCCCTTCAGCGGTGATGAGTCGATGGGAATTCCTATGACGGGGAGTGTGGTGTACGCGGCTGCCACCCCTGCCAGATGGGCCGCCCAGCCCGCCGCGGCAATAATGACCTCTATCCCTTTTGCGGCGGCTGACACCACATACTCCCGGGTCTGATCGGGAGTCCTGTGGGCGGAAAGGACTTTTATCTCGTAGGGAATCTCCAGATTTTCGAGCAAATCCCGGCAGCCCTGCATAGAGACAGCATCTGATGCACTCCCCATTAAAACTGCCACTTTTGGTTCTATTGATGCCATAACGGCTTCCTCCTTCTATCCTTGTACCCGTCACCAATCTCGATGGAATCGTAAAAAGTCCGTCCATGACCCTCACTTTGGTGCTTAACCGGCCATCCCCATGATGGGATAAATGATCATCCCTGCCAGCCAGGCGATGTCCTCCGCAGAGAGGATATCACATATGCTCCGGTCAAAAAGGAGATTCCCTTCCGGAGGAAACTCATCATCTCCTTCCCAGAGAATCAGCACCACCGGGACCAGGGGAAACGCCTGTACCACGACTGAATGATCCCCCTCGCCGAAGGCTTTGGCCCCGTATACCTCCTGCGTAACGGGAAGGAGCCTCTCGGGATGACTTCCAAAAGCTTGGACCAAAGGGTTCTTCGCCCGTCTCAGGAAGGCGTCAAGATAGAATTTCCCGTCCGGCACCTCCTGGTATGCTATCCATTCTCCCACTACCCTCGTACCGTTTGCCCCGTTCAAGTAATGGAATATGAGGACCTGCTGCTGAATGGGAACCTCCTCCCCCGTATTTTTGAAGGAAACATCCCAGTTCGGCCCAGAGATGAGGACCTCCCTGTTCAGAAAACTCAATAGCAGTTCAGGGCTCCCGTCAACAGTCACCCCGAAAGTCGCCCCGCATTGATCAGCGATTCGTTTAGGATTCTTCCCCTCCAGCTCCTTCTTTCCCAGTTCAACGGCTGTCCGGTAATCATCTATCCTTGCCATTTCTCACCCTTCATCTTAAAATAAATTTATCCTGTCCGGTAATCCCGGAATGTTGTGACGATCTTATGCCACTGAACCCAAATTTTCAACCTAAACATTGACGACTTCGTAAAACATTCATAAATCACTGTTTCAGGCCGTATACCGGGGCAGCCACCTATGGCACGAAGAAAAAAGCGAAAAAAGAATAAAGATCCAAAGCCCAAACCCAGGGAAGGAGTTTTCAACCCTGCCTTGAGTGTGAAAGTTGACCTATCCCGGAAGGCTACTCAAGGTCCACCGAAAAAGGACCGTCGTCCCATGGGGAGAACTGCTCTCGGGGAAGACGATCAACAATTTTTCCGTGAAGCAATGGCTGATGTTCGCCCCCTTAGCGATGAATCCAATCGATTTGTTCCTCTCCCCGATGCGGACACCAAACCTGCACATCCCGCCCCTGACGACGAACTCGAAACCATGGCCCGGCTGACCGACCTGGTGAGCGGATCAGCCGAACTCGATATCACGTTTTCCGATGAATACATAGAAGGCGCTGTGCCGGGTTTTGCTCCCAAATTAATGCGCCGGTTGAAACGGGGGGAGTTTCCCCTCCAGAATTACATAGACCTTCACGGACTCACCAGGCAGGAAGCCCAGGAAAAAGTGACTGACTTCATCCTGGAAAGTTATCGTACAGGGTTCCGATGTGTACTCGTGGTTCACGGGCGGGGGCACAACTCTGAAAATCACATCCCCGTCCTGAAAGAACGTTTGCCATACTGGCTTACACGCGGCCCTGCCAGGAAGATAGTCCTTGCTTTTTCAACTGCCAAACCCTACGATGGTGGTACAGGAGCCCTGTATCTCCTTCTTCGAAAAAGGAAAGGGACACTGTGATGCTCGATCCTGCGGAGACACGAATTAGAGGAGGATGACGTCTTATGAAACTGGGGATTGTGGGACTTCCCCAATGCGGAAAAAAGACCATTTTCAGCGCCCTCACGGGCGCGAGGGGTGCCGGCGCCGATGACTTCCCTTCCCGAAAGGACACGAAAATGGCAACCGTGATGGTCCTTGACGAGCGTGTCGAGTTCCTGTCAACCATCTACCACCCCAAGAAAACGACATTTGCCCGGGTGGAGTACCTCCTGCCGTCTGAGATCCACAACACCCCCGTGGACAAATCCCGTGCGAGCATCTGGAACCAGGTCCGGCCATGTGATGCTCTTCTGCTCGTCTTACGAAATTTCGCCTTGCCGGCCGACTCTCATCCTGATCCTGAGAAAGACTATTGGACTCTTGAAGAGGAGATGATCCTTGCGGACCTGGTGGTCACTGAAAACAGAATCGAGCGCATTGAACGAGACAGAAAAAGGGGCAAGAAAGAGCAGGCCGAAGAGTACAATCTTCTCCTCTCCTGCAAAAAAACACTGGAAGAAGGGAATCCCATCCGCAGTAATGAGGACCTGGCCTCACACCAACTCCTCAGGGGCTTCACCTTTCTTTCCGGGAAACCCGCCCTGGTAATCCTGAATAACGAAGATGAAGATGAAGCATTGCCGGTCTGGAACAAGCGCCCCGAAAACGTCGATCTCCTCGTGGTACGCGGGCGCCTTGAACAGGATATTGCTGCCATGGCGCCGGAGGAAGCTGAGGAATTCATTGAGGCATATCATGTAACCGAATCGGCCCTAGATCGTGTTATCAGGCGATCCTACAGCCTCCTTAACCTGATCTCTTTTTTCACAGTGGGCGCTGATGAGGTCAAGGCCTGGCCCATTCGTGCCGGGACCCCTGCACTGGAAGCGGCAGGTTCCGTTCATAGTGACATCCAAAAAGGGTTTATTCGGGCCGAGGTAGTATCCTTCGAGGACCTGAAAAAATACGGGGGCTTTCAAGAGGCCAAGAAGGCAGGCCAGGTACGGCTGGAAGGGAAGGAATATATTATCCAGGATGGTGATATTGCTCATTTCCGATTCAATATATGATACCATGACAGGATGAAAAGCCTCAATATATTTTGTGAGGATCATATGGACAAAATAAAAATCGGTATTATTGGAGCGGGCGGGTATGGAGGCTGTGGTGCGATTGAACTGCTCTATGCCCACCCCCATGCAGAAATCGCGGTTCTGCTGGATAAACAGGACATAGGCCGCTCAATCAGTGACCTCTACCCTCACCTCAAGGGGTTTTGTGACCTGCCCCTGATGGACCCCGATGATCCTGCTGTTCCGGATGACCTTGATGCGGTGTTTTTTGCCACACCCGACGGTGTCGGACAGCAAGAGGCAGGCGGGTGGCTGGAAAAGGGAGTAAAGGTGGTCGACTACAGCGGTGATTTTCGTTTCAATGATGCTCATTCCTACGAGGCCTATGCTGCTCGAATAGGGCGGCAGCAGGCACATGCCGCACCGGAGCTTCTGCCCCTTTCCGTCTACGGGCTTGCAGAACTGCATCGAAACGAAATTCAGAACACCAGCCTGGTGGGGAACCCCGGCTGCTTTGCGGTAAGCTGTATTCTCGGGCTTGCCCCTGCCGCAAAAGAGAAGCTTATTGAAATTACCTCTATTGTCTGTGATGCAAAAACCGGTGTTTCCGGGGCGGGGAAAAAGCCGGCGCCCGGGTTTCACTATCCTGCGCGGTATGACAACATGAATGCCTATAAGATCTCAGGCCATCAGCATGTGTTTGAGGTGGAAAGGGAACTCAGCCTTCTGGCAGGGGAAGACGTGATCATGACATTCACTCCCCATGTGGTTCCCGTATGCAGGGGAATTCTTACCACCATCTATGCGCAGCTCAACCCCGGAATCTCCCTTCCCAAAATCGTTGATGCCTACCGTTCTTTCTATGGTGATGATGTCTTCGTCAGGGTCTTTGGACCGGATGTTCCTCAGGGTACCGCAAATGTGCGAGGAAGCAATTTCTGTAATCTCTCCGTGAATATGGATGACAGGACAGGAAAGCTGGTGGTCGTCAGTCATATTGACAATCTTGTCAAGGGGCAGGCAGGAAGTGCTGTTCAAAATATGAACATCATGTTTCACTTCGAGGAAAGCGCGGGGCTCATGAAACCCGGCCTCTTCCCTTAATAAATCCTATCTGATGCAGACCTTGCGAACCTGGATCAGGTCCGTGAGACCGAGACATACCTTTCTGATGCCGTCCTGCATGAGGGTGCTCATGCCGTCCTTGATAGCCTGGGGCCTGAGTTCCTCCATCCTGGCGCGGGTCTGGATAAGGTCCTTCATTTCATCGCTCACCACCAGAAGTTCATGGATGCCGGTCCTGCCGCGATATCCCGTATTTCCGCATTTTGGACACCCATTGGCCCGGTAAAGGACAAAATCGTCATTGTACTTGAAACCCAGGGCATCAAAATTTCCCTCGTAGGCATGCGCCAGGGCATCGAATTCCTTTTGAGTGGGGTGGTATTTCTCCTTGCAGTCCGGGCAGAGTGTCCTGACCAGCCGCTGGGCGAGGACGCCAAGGAGGGCATCGGCAAAGTTAAACGGATCCATCCCCATGTCCAGGAGCCTGGTGATGGTTTCGGGGGCGCTGTTTGTGTGCAGGGTACTGAGGACAAGGTGCCCGGTTAAAGAGGCCTCGATCCCCGTGGAAACCGTTTCATGATCCCGCATCTCCCCCACCATGATCACGTCTGGGTCCGCCCGCAGGAATGCCCGCATGGCAGTGGCAAAATCAAACCCGATCTTTGGCATTACCTGGACCTGTCGGAGGCCGTCCTGGGTGATCTCCACGGGATCCTCGGCCGTCCAGATCTTGGTCTCCGGTTTGTTGATATAGGCAAGGGCCGCGTGGAGGGTGGTTGTTTTTCCGCTCCCTGTAGGGCCGACCACCAGGACAATACCGTAGGGTTTGGTAACGATATCTATAAATGACTGGTAGTTTCTTTCACTCATTCCCATCTTATCCAGGGGAATGGGTTCACCCGTGGCCAGGAGCCGCATGACCACATCCTCGTTTTTTCCTGTCGTTGGTATGGTTGCCACACGAAGTTCAATATCGAGGGGGGCGAACCGCCTGAACTTGATCTTTCCGTCCTGGGGAAGACGTTTTTCGGCAATGTCCAGGTCGGACATGATTTTGATCCTGGAAACTATGGCTTTCTTATAGGTGAAGGGAATGGTCTGGTAAATTTGGCATGCACCATCAATCCTGAAACGAATTACGGCGTTTGTCCTGCCCTGTCGTGGTTCAATATGAATGTCTGAAGCACCCCGGTTGTAGGCATCAACGATCATCTTGTTCACGAGCTGGACAATGGCGCTGTCTTCTTCACTGACACCATCTGTGTCCTCGTCGTAATACTCCTCTGATCCCTCGAGTTGGCCAAGGATATCTTCAATGCTGCCTGATCCACTGAGCATCTCCGTCCGGTCCACGTCAAAGAACAGATCAATCATCCTGAAGATATCTTCCCGGAGCGAGACACAGTATTCGAATTTTCTTCCGGGGATAATCCGTTTGACCGCGTCCCTGGCGGGCAGATAGTTGGGATCTTCCATGGCCACGACCACATGATGGTCTGATTCCTCAACCGGCACGAACACATTGCTCTTTAAGTAGTTTATCCTGAGGCCTTTCAGGAGCGTCCCGGGAATGACCATGCGCTCATCGTAAGGGATAAAACGAGTCTTGTAAAAGTTCGACAGTGATTTCCCGATGTCCTCCTTGGACACGTGAAAATCGCTCATCAAAACCGATTCGACCGATTTTTTGGTTTTTCTAGCCCTTGACATCGCTTCGGTCAAGTCCCTGCCGCTGATGATATTGCTCGTGATCAGGTAATCAAATCGGGTGGTTTTTGTCTTCTGTACTGCTCTCTGGTTGTTGAAAAACGCAATACCAAGGACCCTTGCAATATCCAGGGCCGAAGAACAATCTTCATCTGTGAACGCCTCGCCTGTTTTCTTGTTGATCAGCTGTATGACGCCCAGGAGATACTTGTTATACATGATGGGCGCGGCCAGGACCTGCGTTGTCCGATACCCGGTCTTCACATCCCAACTCTTATCAAAGCCCAGTTGCGGATGGATGCTTGCGAGCTCCCGGGCGTCATAGGCGTTATGCACATTGACTACCCTCCCGGTGGCAGCGCAATGCCCGGCAACGCTTCCGTTTGCAATGGGCACACGAATCTCGTTGGTTTCGCTCCCGGTCTTGAAGCGGGAGACAATCTGTTTCCGGATGCCGTCCACCACATAGATAGTGATCCTGTCTGCATCAAAGAGCCCCAGGATTTCCTCCTGGAGGTTCATCAGGATGTCGTTGGTGTCCTTTGCAGAATGGATTTTATTGGTGATTGAGTTGAGTTTTTTCTGGAATTGGAGCTGATGCTCGAGTACCCTTTCCGCCGGCTCCGTACGATTCACCTTTCCAAAAAATGTTGCCATGGTTCAACGCATTCTCTCTGTCTTCATAGGCCCGCCTTGAGCATATTTGTACTCCAGATGGGCACAAAATAGTTCACCTGAGATTTGTTCGTCAAGCTTTTCCGGATTATCCATATCCCGGGTTGAAACCCTCCATGCTCGCCATTGGCTTCTGCAAAGATCGTTCCATCCCCACCCAAGGTCCGGCAGGGACCTTTAGCCTGAGAGAAACCAAGGTTTTTCCCATTTCCAGGCCCACATGGCCTGCTATTCTTGAAAAAATTCAGAGAATATGCAACAAGTTTATGATCCGTGAGGAATCCGGGTTAGGGGTCCTCGAACAGCGTGGACAGGCATCGTCAGTATTTTGACAGAGCACTATGGGTTTTTTCTTGATCAGCAAATCAAAACCACTCATTTTGGCGTCCGCATCACCCCGTCGAAAGGAACTCCTCCGACAGGTGGGCCTGCCGTTCCGGGCGGTTCACAGCCGAATTTGCGAAGAAGGCGTCTCAGGGGATCCCGTGGAGGCCGTCTGTTTCCTTGCTCGGGAGAAGGCGGCATGGGTGGCTGCCACCGGGGTCGAAGGCTGGACGCTTGGTGCTGACACGATGGTCGTGGTCGATCAAATGGCCCTTGGGAAGCCCGACGACACGGCGGATGCCAGACGAATGTTAACCATTTTGAGCGGCAGGGAACACCGGGTCATCACCGGCATCTCTCTCCTTGATCCGGAAGGTACGGAAGTCTTTTGCCGGGCGGTCAGCACACTGGTACGAGTTAAGGAGCTGTCCTCGGAGGAAATATATGGGTATATCGCGACAGGAGAACCGTTCGGCAAGGCCGGTGCTTATGCCATACAGGGCATTGGTGCCTTCATGATCACGGATATCATGGGGTCCTACACCAATGTCGTGGGGCTCCCGGTCTGCGAAGTTATTGGGGCGCTGAAAGCAACCGGGGCACTCGCCACATTCCCTTGAAACCGCTCCCCTATGCGGCACAATCCCGGCCGGTGAAACGTAATTTGACCACCAAAAATGTTTATGGGCTTCCTTCCTGGTTCTGCTGCCGGCGTATTTCACCCAGGATAACGCCTGCTGCCATGGAAATATTCAGAGATTCCATGGAGCCACACCGGGGAATGCTCACCACTTCGTGGCAGCCCTTTCTGACAGAACGGCTCAATCCCCGTTCTTCGTTTCCCAGCACAAGGACAAGGGCCCGTTTCCAGTCAAACGAGTAGATGGACAGGGGGCTCTCACCCGCGGCCCCAATAATCCAAAAACCTTTCTCACCTAATGAGTCAAGGGCCCGGCGCAGGTTTACAACCCTGCATATGGGCAGAATTCCTGCAGCGCCGGAGGACCGCTTGATTACGGCGGAGCCAACCTGGGCTGAACGGTCCTTGGGAATCACCAGCCCGTCCGCTCCGAAAAACGCCCCGGCGCGAACAAGTGCTCCCAGGTTCCCCTCATCCGTAATATGATCGGCGGCAAGGATCAGACCGGAGCCCGGGCTCCTCCCAGCTTTCTGCGCTATTTCCGTGAGGCTGCAATAGGAAAAACGATCTGACACGGCCACCATTCCCTGATGAACCATTCCCGGAAAGTGTTTTTTAAGTTCCGTAACCCTGACAAAATGCACGGGGATATTCCGCTCTTTTGCCATCACCAGGATCTCTCTTATCCGCGCGGATCTTTTCTCTTGCGCAAGCCACACCTCCCTGATGGGGGAATGGGCATGTGTCAGGGCCTCCCGGATTGCATGAAACCCAGGGATTGCGTAAGTCATAGTCCAAAGAGCTCCTTGACAATCGGCGCTCTCCGTCCTGTCCTGGAGCGCTCGGACAGGATGATGGCCTGTACCTCTTCCACGGCCTGTTCAAGCTCGTCGTTTATGATCACATAGTGATACCGGTTGAATTCTGCAATCTCTTTTCTTGCCTTTTTGAGTCGTGTTTCGATCACCTCTTGTCCATCGGTCCCCCGATTCCTCAACCGGTCCTCCAGGACTTCCAGTGACGGAGGAACCAGAAAAATAAGGACGCTCTCCTTAAAATGCTCCTTTATGGACCGCGCCCCCTGCACATCCAGGTCCAAGAGAACATCCACGCCGGAATCGAGTTGTCCCTCGAGCGAAAAAAAAGAGGTTCCGTAGTAGTCTCCGTACACCCTGGCCCATTCCACAAATGAACCTTCCTCTGCCATTCTCTTGAAGGTTTCCTTGTCCACAAAAAAGTAGTCCCTGCCCTCCTGTTCTCCAGGGCGAGGCCTCCTGGTGGTATGGGAGACAGAGTATCCCAGGCCGGTGAGCCTTGCACGAACTTCCCCCAGGACTGTTGATTTTCCGGTTCCTGACGGTGCTGATATGACGAAAAGCTGCCCCTTCATTGATCCTCTTTCAAGTCTTCCTCCCGAAGATTACAGCTCGGGCTGAATCGCTGGGCGATGGTCTCCGACTGGATAGCCGAAAGGATAACATGATTGCTGTCCGTAATAATCACGGAACGTGTCCGCCTCCCCTGAGTTGCATCAATCAGCCTCCTGTCCTCTCTCGCTTCGTCCCGCAGCCGTTTTATGGGCGCTGCATTGGGAGAAATGATGGCTATGACTCTCCTTGAAACCACCGAATTTCCAAAGCCGATATTCACCAATTGCGCAGTCATACATGCGTCTCCTTTCATTCCACGTTTTGGATCTGTTCCCGTATTTTCTCCAGTTCCGCTTTCATCTCAACTACAATGCTGGAAATGGAGGCCTCGGAGGCCTTGACGCTCAGGGTATTGACCTCCCTGTTGATCTCCTGCAGAAGAAAATCAAGTCTCCTTCCAAGGGCATCATCCTTTGAAAGGAATTCTTCAAATTGATTGCAGTGGCTATTCAGCCGCACCAGCTCTTCCGTAATATCCGCTTTGTCAGCAAGGATAGCCACCTCTTGGGCCAGTCTTGCTTCATCTACGTTAAGATCTCCCACCATTGACGCGATTTTTTCTCTCAATTTCGCGGCACGCCGATTCATTGCTTCCGGAGCACGGGCCGCTATCTCTTCTGCGAAGTCCCGGATTATGCGCAGACGTTCTCTGAAATCGTTTTCCAGGGCCTCTCCTTCCCTGACGCGCATAAGATCATAGGAATCCAGGGCTTTCCGCAGGACTTCATAGAATCCCGGCTTTACCTTTTCAATATCCACCGCTTCCGGTTTGGCAACAATGATGTCTTTGAATTGGCAGAGGAGCTCGCCGCTGATCCGTGCATCTATTCCAAATTCTTGTTTCAGTTGTTCGAAAATATTCAGGTAGGATTTCACGAGGGGACCATTGAGTTGAAGTTCCGAGGGAGGCACATCACCATTTCCCTCTATCTGCAGGGAGACTTCGACTCGTCCCCTCCTCACCCGTTCCGCAATAAAACGTTTCAGGTCCTCTTCCAGCGGCTGATAATTTCTCGGGATACGAAGGACAACATCACGATAACGATGATTCACGGAACGAATTTCAGCGAGGAGCACCATGTTCTCAATATTATGCTCCGCCCTGCCGTAAGCGGTCATGCTCTTTACCACGTTCCATTGCCTCCTTTCGCTGTTTCATGTATCTCTCTCTCACGGTTTCAAAATACGCTCTCACTTCAGGGTCCGCATAGTCCCTGTACGTCCACTTCAGCGGTTCAAAATGCCCTTTACTGAAAACGAGGGTGAGATCAGCGTAAATCCCCTTTGAAAGATAAATCCTGTGTATGTAGTTTTTCCCGGTTGCCAGAACCAGCCGCTCCGGGGAAACATATCCCGGATCAATATTGATCCTTCTTTGTCCTTCGCGAAGATACCGCTGTTCAATACTGTTCGTCTGCAGTTTCGCCGAAACCATATTCTCTGGGACGATCAGTTGTTCAAAGGAGACAAAGCGACGATGAAGCGGCCATCCCATCTCCTTTTCATAGTACCTGGTGCGATCAAAATAACATTCCTTGCTAATCCAATCTGTGGGGCCGAATATTCCTGAAAGTTCCTCGATCACCCGGTCCACAAGCTCCTTTTCCGCGGAAAAGAGGCTGACGATAAATTTCACCGGATCCGGCTCACATGGATGGCTCATTTCCTCCTCCGATCTCACCCGGGGTAACCATTTTCTCTTTATCTATTATCCTTCCAGCCGCATATTGCCAATGGCATTTTTCAGATCTACCACGTTCACGGTAGAAGTTCCCACCTCCCCCACAACGATCCCGGCAGCGAGGTTTGAAACCACTGCGGCTTCCACCATGCTGAGGCCTGATGCCAATCCCAGGCAAAATGTTGCAATCACCGTATCACCAGCCCCGGTAACATCATACACCTTCTTGGCGGCTGTGCGGATATGCTGAACCTTGCCCCCACGCTCAAACAGGGTCATTCCCTGCTCTCCCTGCGTGATCAGGACAGCCCCGCATCCGAGGTTCCCCAGTATTTTCTCTCCTGCAGCAATCAATCCTTCCCGGTCATTGATCTCCAAACCGCAATATGCTCCTGCTTCGTGATGGTTCGGGGTGATAACGTCAACCCCGCGGTAAAGGGGGAAACTCCCGACTTTCGGATCCACTGCAATGACCCCGCCCCAGGATTTTTTCAAACGGCGCAGACCCTCTACAATATCAGGGGACACTACCCCTTTTCCGTAGTCGGACACAATAATGACATCCAAGTCCTGCGCGTTTCCGTCCACGAATGCGAGGATCTTTTCCACCATTTCCCGCCCAATCTCATTCCTGCTTTCCCGGTCAACCCGAACTACCTGTTGGCTGTGGGCCACAACCCTAGTTTTCATACTCGTGGGCCTTCCCTCTTCCACAAGGATACCCGCCGTGTTAATGCCTTGCTGCTCCAATGCGGCCATCACTTCCCGCCCCGTTCCATCGTTTCCAATAACCCCGCAGAGGAGGGGCCTGGCGCCGAGGCTGAAAATGTTGTTGATAACGTTCGCCGCACCCCCCAACATTTTGGTTTCCCGCTGGATTTCAACGACCGGCACCGGCGCCTCAGGAGAGATACGGGAAACTTTTCCCCAGAGGTACTGATCCAGCATTACATCGCCCAGTACCAGCGTCCGTGCCCGGTGAAACCGATCAACCGCTTCTTTCAGGAGTGCCCGATCCTGTACCGGAACAATTTTTTCCATTTTTTCTCTCTTTTTGTAATTTTGCCGAAGAGGAAACCCATGCCACCATGATGAGGGGAAATGTCTCTGTCCCCTTGTTAAACTCACACAGATGCACTGTAGCACTCCGTGCCTGTCATGTCCATATGATATGAAACGGTGGCGGGGAACGCAGGACCTGTTCCATCAAATCCGGGGACCGCAAGATTTCCCTTGAATCAACGGGATAAATAGTCTAATTTGGGGCGAATTTTATTTCTTGGATTCTCATGATAATGCGGCCCAAATGTTTTTGAAAAACATCTCTTATATCTTTGTGGAGGTATTTGGCGCTGTCCTCCTGGTATTTTTTCTTTCCATGGTCGTGGATACAGGCAGGGTTGTAAAGCTGATACCCTGGATTGTAGCACTCAGTTCGGCCGCAAGCGGCTATTGTGTCCTGGAAAAAGGGCACAGTTTAAAAAAGCACAGGTACCTGTTTACCGCAGGCGCCGGATGTGGTTCAGCCTTACTGCTCTATGCCGTCTTGAGCGTTTTTTTCTTTTTTTCAAACGGAGAAGGCCCATTTACCTCTTGGGATCTCCTGATCTTCCTGGCTATCGGATCATGTTGTGGGAGTCTGGGCGGGGTAATCGCTGCCAAGAAAGGTGTATCTCCAAAGTAATTATGATTTCTCAAATGCAAAAGGAGGGAAAAATGAGGAGAAAATTTGGGTTATTGAGTGTCGTGATTCTTGCGATCTGTTTTTTGTTCAGCGTTTCATCAGGATACGGTGCTTCCGTTACCCTTTCTTCAAAAGAATACAAGGCGGGAGATACGGTTACTGTGGAAGGGACCATTTCGCCAGGGCAGGATCTTTACCTTGCCATTGCTTCTCAGGCCGCATTCGCACCCAGAGACACGAAGGGGGTCAATGAGGCAAAGCGACTTGAAAAGGAGGCCAAGAAAAGGGGCTTCAAGAGCGACACCGCCGTCCCCGTTCTTTACTACCTGCTGACCACCAAACCGGAAAAATTCGGGAAAGTGGTTGACAAGCGTTTCGGTGGCCCCTCCTTCATAAAAGGGATCTACAAGACAAAGATGTTCAAGCTGAATAAATTCGACGCCATTGATGCGAACGCAAAAACCGTCCTTGGTCCGCTCACGAGCAAGGAGCAATGGAACTTTTTCAGATTCACCCATGAATCAAATTACGGGATTAACACCATCACCAAAGAAAAAACCATGCGGGGCAAAGTGGTCATCTTTGCCAGGAGTGTGATGACTGATTACGGGAAGTCCGGTAATTACTGGGACAAAAATACGGCCGTTTCCCTGGACAAGGAAACCGGAAAGTTCAAGGCCTCATTCAAGACCTATCGTCACACTCCTCCCGGCACGGCCTTCGATGTATATATCAATGGCGCAAAAGCAGGTTCTTACACCGTCAAGGCCAATGGCTTCTGGTTGAGCATGGGCCATCGCTACATGAATCCCCTGTGGATTATTATCGGAGCCATTATTGTTGGAGCCTATTTCTCAATGATCGGCGCCGCAGGGGGAATGCTCATGGCGGCATTCCAGGTGATGGTTGTCCAGACCGCCGGACCAGTCGGGATCAATGCAGCGAATGTACTTCGCCCTTCCAACATGGCGCTGACTCTCTTCTCTCCGTTAGGATCATTCTATCGATATGCGGTCAAGGAAAGGAGGGTAGCCTGGCCGGTCGGCATATCGTTCGGCGTGGGTATTTTTATCGGGTCAATCTGGCTCGGGAAATATGCCACTAAATACCTGCCCATGAAGACCTACAAAGAGTGGCTGGCCATTCTGGTGGTTCTCATGGGAATCAGGACGCTCTACGAGCTGACACCGAAGGTAATGGAAAAACGCAAGAATATTAAGGCCATGGTCAAAAAATTCAATGATGAAGTTGCCAAGGCCAAGGCAGAAGGCCGGGCAGCGCAAATGGGCCAAATAGAGCCGGTCAAATCAGGGCTTACCGACTACCGTTTCAAGTTCTGGGGAGAGGAGTTCACCATTAACCCGTTGCTTTTCGGAATTCTTGGCCTGATTATTGGTGTAGTCTCACGCTCCTTCGGAATCGGCGGCGGGTTCCTGCTCGTTCCCAGCATGACGACACTCGGAGCGCTTCCCATGTATGTTGCTGTCCCGGTTTCACTCATCGGAACCTGTTTCAGCAGCATCGGGTCTTTCATCGGTTATTTGATCAATGGATATCTCCCTGATATCTGGCTGGCAATCTCGATCATCATAGGGGGGTTCGTCGGCGGCATGATCGGCAGCCGCATCCAGAAACTATTCAGCGAAAGGGCCCTCAAATGGATCCTGGCCATCACGTTATTCTTCCTGTTCTTTCGCTTTTTCAAAATTGAGATCTGGATCTAGTCTTTTCGGGGAGGGAAGCATTTTTTCCCTCCCCATCCCCTCTCACAAAAAATGGAATCATTTTTGGACAGCTTATGGATCAAGATTGAAGCCCTGGTTCACCATATCAGGCTTCTTCTTGATGCCGCCTTCCTGCCGCTTGACGCCCTGGGGCCGGTCGGAGCCATATTTATCCTTGCCTTCGTGACCGTTCTCCTGACAAAAATTTTTTCCGCCAAATTTAATACAAAGAGATACAGGATGCTGAAGGAGCAGTTCCAGTACTGGTACAATCTCCGGCAGGAAGCAAATCGCTGTGATGACCCGGAGAAAGCAAATCGCCTGAAGCGCAATATTGACCAGGCCGAGTTGAACAGGGTTTATTATGATTATTTTTTTGAAGGATTCATGAAAAGTCTCCTCACCAGATATCTTCCCCTGTTTCTCATGCTTGCATATGTCAATGAAGCATTCAAGCCGAGCCAACTGCTGGAACGCTTCGGCAGGACATATGTCATCAAAGTCCCTGTTCATGCAGGGGAACCAATCCTCATGGGAAGCGTTTTCTGGTTTTTTCTTTGTGTCCTTTTCAGCTATGGCCTCTGTTCCCTGGGGAAGAGCATCGGCAAAAAGGCCCGTACACGCCGGCCTCCTTCTCAGGGGGATCCCTGATGGTCCTGTCGTAATGAAGTTGACTTTATTGTTTCAATCGAGTAAATAATGGTGCACTTGGAAGAAGCTGTCAGAGCACTTCTGGAGGGATGAGCTTCCCGATTTCCTGGATCTTGTATATGAAAAAGAAATACCAGATCATCACTGTCATTGTCCTCTCATGTCTCGTAATCGGATTTTTCTTGAGCATCTACATTACGGTCGAGGAAAAAATCCCCCCGAATGCGGTTGTGGTAATCACCCTGGAGGATAAACGGTACCACTCCATCCATTTCGATTACAGCTGCGTCGCCGGAAAAACTGCGAAGACAACCACCCTTGAAAAAGCGCTCAAAGACGGGTACAGACCCGATCCCCACTGCCGCGAGTTGGGATATTTCAGGGGAAACAGGGTCTTTCTCTTCCATTACCTTCTTTCCAAGATAGGATTCCCCGTGAACAGCCGCTGGGACAAGGAGGGGAACTGGCTATGGTAGATCTGCGTTCCCTGGTACTGAAAAGAGGGTAACCCGTCATGCCTATTCTTCATGTGGTCACGGGAGACGGCATAATATTCGATTACCCCTTTACCGGGGAAAAAATCACCCTGGGACGGAGCAAGAACAACGACCTTTCCCTGAAAGACATCACGGTTTCCCGCCATCACGCAGAAATCAGGAAAAACAAGCAAGAATATCTCATCGTTGACCTGGGCAGCTACAATGGAACCAGGCTCAATGGAAGACTGATTCAAACAGAACCACTTCATTTCGGAGACAAGGTCCAAATCGGGTTGACACGTTTGACCTTTCTCGAAAAAAAGAGTGCGGGACCAGGCGTATTCGATACTTTGATTTTGACCACGGACGGCGATTTTGAGACCGGAGAGCAAAGAATCGTCGAAAGCAGCCCCAGAAAGACCTCCGGGCAGTCGCGTGAACTTCTTGTATCCATGGGGAAGGCACCTGGTTGGATCCAGCCCGGAAAAGAGGAAAAGGCAGGGGAACAAACCAGCATGTCCGACCTTGCCCGGATAAACAAGGTCCTCTTCGTTCTCTACGAGATAAGCAGACAGCTCAACCAAATCAACGATTTTGACCAACTCCTCAAAAAAATCATGGATTTGATCTTCATTGTCATTGATGCCGACTACGGATTCCTTGTCCTCCTTGGCGGCCAGGAAGGAGAAGAACTGATCCCGGTGGTGGTCAAGCACCGGGAAGAGATCCGCAAAAAGGGAAAAGAATTAAAGGCCAGCAAGACCCTCATCAGGAAAGTCATCCGAGACAAAGTGGCGCTTCTCACCTCAAATGCCATGGCTGACAGCAGGCTGGACGGGGGCAAGAGCCTCTACCTGCAACAGATCAAGTCGGCCATGTGCGTGCCTCTCTGGCGCAAAGACAAGGTCATAGGGGTTATTGAACTGGGGACGACCCGCCTCACAAGCCATTTCAACCAGGATGACCTTGAACTTCTGAAAGCCATTGGCAGTCAAATGGCCATGGTCATAGAGCAGGCCGCATTGAATGAGCAGATTCGAGAAGAAGAGAGGATGCGGAACCGGCTGGAGCGTTTCCACTCCCCGCAGGTGATCGAAATGGTATTAAAGGGTGACCAGGAAGCCAAAGACCGCATCATGGACCCGAAAGAGCTGACCGCCACCGTCCTCTTTATGGATATTGTTGGATTTACGAATCTTTCCGAGCGGATGCCCCCCAGGGAAGTAACAATCCTTCTAAATCATTTCTTTTCCAGGATGACCGATATCACCTTTCATTATGATGGAACTCTTGATAAATACATAGGGGACGGCCTGATGGCGGTATTCGGCGCTCCCATGCAGAAAGATGATGACGCCGTCAGGGCGATCCAGGCTGCCCTTGATATGCGAAAAGAACAGGAATTGATGATGACGAGCGCCCCTGACGACAAGCGGTTCGACATCCGTATCGGGATAAACACCGGCAAGGTGGTGGCGGGAAACATCGGTTCTCCCAAAAGGATGGATTATACGGTAATCGGAGACCCTGTTAATGTTGCTTCGAGGCTCGAATCCATTGGGGAACCAAACCAGATACTCATCGGTGAGGAAACATACCGCCTGGCAAAAAATCGGTTCCGTATCCGCCCGGTGGGCCCCAAGAAAGTAAAGGGGAAACGTGATGCTGTAATGGTCTATGAAGTGATTGACTGATGACCGAAGGCTCGTGAGAAAAGCGGGTTACCCCTCCTTTTTTCTGATAAACGTGGCGATATTCTTCTTCAACAGTTGATATTCATCGACAAGTTTCTTGTACTTTTCTTTGCTGTCAACCGCAAACCGCTCCAGCCTCTTGAGCCTGAGCTTGAGATCGGTGATGTTCGTGTGCACCACCAGGCAGGAATTGATTTCACCTGAAGCGTCATACTCGGGGATCACCTTTGCCAGGACATAGACCGGTTCGCCCTCTGTTGTATAGTACTTCCATTCCTTGCCGTCTACCGTTTCTCCCTGCAGACATCGCACAATGGTCTCCCGGAAATTAGGCCGATAAGGTTTAGAGAGAACAGCCAACGGATTATTACCCACCATCTGGGAAGCACTGTACCCGAAGACCTGTTCACAGGCCCTGTTCCATTCCTTGATCTTCCCGCTCCGATCAATCTTGTATGCCGGGTAAGATGACTCGATGTTCTCTATAAGTTCCGACACGGACGACGTGCGGTTCATGGAACCGGTCACTGTGGATTGGATGGTCTGGATAGCCCCTTTCACAAAGCCGTCCTGGTCCACAATAGGAGCCGCGCTCATGATGGCCTTCTCCCCGTTTCCCAGAAAGGGCAAGGTGGCTTCAAGTGAAAAAGCCCCGCTGTCTGTTTGGGAGAGCACCGAATCTCCATACTGGGTGGTCAAACATTCCGGGTCTTCAAGAATCTTGTCCGCCAGGCTCCCTCCATTATTGATAGCAAGCTCTTCACAGACTTCTTTCCCAAGAATCGTATCAGGCGGTATGCCGGTCAACTCCTGGCATGCCCGGTTCCACTGAACCACCCGGTGCCGCCGGTCAACCACAAACGTTGGGACCGGTGAACGCAGCAGGATATCCTCTATGTATTTTGTTGACTCCCGGAGAACCCTCGCCTTTTCCTCTTCACGGGCCAGCGCCTCACTGCTTTCTTTTTCAAACAAAAACGCAAAAAGGAGCACCACCAGCAGCCCCAGGAGGTATGATCCCAGTGAATAGACCGGGGAAACTTCGGCCGGGAGGAGATTAATAAAGTGATAACCCGTGCGGAAAAGGAACACCGAGAATGCAGTTTCAAGAAAAACCAGGCAGGCCCATATGGTCCCCCACAGGTAGCCCGTCATGAATATGGCCAGCAGAATCAGCACGGCGTTCCAGACCCAGGAGAGAAGCATCAGCCCTCCTGCAGCCACTCCGCCCGTTTGCCAGCGAATGGCGGCCAGGGTGCCCCAGAGGACAAGGACGGCGAGGTTGCCCACAAGAGCTGTATTTTTCGTAATTCTCAGAAGTGAAATCAGAAAGATACCCGCGAGGCCCGAAAGGATGCAGACATAAAACAGGGGAAACGCACCCACGTAAAAATAGAAAAACCCCAGAAACGGCGCGCAAATCACGAAACTCAGACCGAAGGCATTGAGGACCTTGATCCGTCTCAGGACCGCTGGCTCTACCAGCCTGGCGCCCGAGGTGAGCAGATTTTCAAATACTGATGGGGATTCCAGGGTCATGATCGGCTAAAAAGCCCGCTCCTTATCCAATTTACAAATGGCAAATAACACATAAAGCGACTCAGTTACTCCGCCAGCTTTGCAAGCAGACCAGCAGGCGTCAAATACTGCACCTTTCCCTGGCTGTCAATCATTGCGTAGAGAAAAGAATCCCCGTTGCTGAACAGGGCGAATCCTGTAGATTCTATGGTCACAATGCACAGTTTTTCGTTAGCGGAGGTTGTATGTGTCATAATCGAATAATCCAGATGATGTCCTGTAGGAATAACTGTATGCAAGGCCTCTTTGATGCGGGAAAGCGCACCAGGTGGAACTTCCGTGCCATTTTCGTAGACCTCCACAGTAGACCCAGATGGCTCTGG